>Ga0315906_10003380_pt1 | contig 21212 bp, 28 predicted proteins | sample LakEriMetagenome_4_FD_203526 | JGI IMG/M metagenome (GOLD analysis project Ga0315906, IMG submission 203526) | Freshwater fungal communities from buoy surface, Lake Erie, Ohio, United States - Buoy 2 MA122 | ecosystem: Environmental > Aquatic > Freshwater > Lake > Lake biofilm | place: USA...
CGTTTCTGTAAAAATTTTGGGATTATGAAGAAGATATTTAATCTTTTAATCAACCTTAAACTATTTACTTTTCCTAATCTCCACAATTACGATGCTTTTTCATGTCTTATTTGAAAACGCTATATCATTGTTCTTTTCGTAATATGGTCAAGTGTAAAGAATTAGGTTTGAGCTGTAGGGTGCGTTCCCTAATGCAATTTCTACCGCTCCACAGATCGATTTTTGGGGAACGCACCATACCTATTGATTGAAGTTGTAAGTCTAGGCGTTGCAGAATCAAGGTATGAATGCCAACTGTGCATGGTATCCAAAAGTTAGTTTGGGTCTAGCGGCAAGATGTAGGCAGAGTAGTCAAGTGAAGTGTCCCATGCCTGAGCCTCACCTTGTATAGAGCCGACAAATGACTTTAGGATACAATGACTGTAAAAGCTAGTAGCCAGTTGGATATATTTGTTATGGCATTAATATCCCGTGTTGTTCACAGTGATCCCGACATTCTAGGGGGAACCCCTGTTTTTGTAGGAACTCGTGTGCCGATGAGAACCCTACTTGATTATCTTGAGGCTGGTGATTCATTAGAGGTATTTCTAGACCATTTTCCCAGTGTCAGTCGAGAACAGGCGATCTCAGCCCTTGAATTAGCAAAGGAAATGTTGACAGCCTATGCGAATCCTGCTTGATGAATGCGCCCCACGCCCGTTAAAGCGTGAGCTTGCCGATTACGAGGTATGCACAGTTGTTGAGATGGGATGGTCAGGGAAAAAGAACGGTGAGTTGCTGAGGCTGATGATTCAGGAGGGTTTCACGATTCTCCTCACTACAGATCAAAATTTGCGTTATCAGCAAAATTTACAGCAAACTGGAGTGGCAGTTATTGTTCTTGTAGCAACCAGCAACAAACTTTCTGACTTACTTCCCCTAATGCCAGATGCCTGTAGCGTATTAGATAAAGTCTCTCCAGGAGAAGTGATTGAAGTTGCAGGCTCCTGAAAGTTGTGTTGGCGAAAGCAGCATAACTCCGCATCCCTGACGATATCTCGATCCCAAATCACGGGAATCTGCTGTTTAGCGATTAATTCCGCTTCTTCCCGACAAATAGCCCGAATTCCCACGGGTAAGGTCGGTAAACCCATTTCTAACACCCGACGCATCACACAGGCGTGGTTATGGTGCGATCCTTCGTACTCAAAACGCATATCGCCATGGGCATCAATTTGAACCACCGTAAAAGGTTCCGATAAAGCTTGTCGATAAGCTTGTACTACTCCCGTAGTGATAGCGTGTTCACCCCCGACGGCGACGACAAATTTATCATCGGCAATTAGACGGGAAACTGTAGCTGTGGTGACGGCTAACATCTCCTCGGCGGACAATTGCGGTTGCTGACGGGTATCGGCGATCGCATCATGGGTATAGATGCCCACTTCTAAACAGGTTTCCCTCTTAAGTTCCTCGTCATAGGCTTCCAATTGTTGGGAAGCAGTAATCACCGCCGCCGGCCCGGTTTCACAACCCTTGCGATAGGTGGTGGTGGCCTCGTAGGGAATCGGCAGGATCACGGCCTTAGCTGTGGCGTAAGATGCGATCGCTTCACTACCTAAAAATTGTTCGCTACCGGTGGCGCAAGACAATAACATGGGCAAATCACAGAAAATTTTAGTCCAATCTTCTATTATAAATATTTTGACTATTTTTGTCTATCTCAACTGACCCCAGACATATCTACTGCAATAGCAAAAAACCCTTATCCATCAATGGATACATCCCTCGATTTCTCGCTCAAGATTGGTTTGCTGCGGGCGATAATCTGGAAATATAGCCATCAGTTAGGCTGAACCACACTGCTGTAACAAAAAACAACTATCCCCCGATAGCGATCGCTAAAGGTCGAATAATTGTCAGTTTTTGTCAAGGGGTGCGGTCAGATATAGGAATCATCGTTAGAATGAGCCTAATTGTCAGGAATTTAGTTACACAAGGTTTTTGGCAAGATGCTAATCTGACTAACAGGCTTTTGGGTGTGATATAGGGAAAAGTTCTGGCAATTGCACCTAAATGGGGTGATATACGGAAAGTTGACCCATATCGTTACCCCAGAGAGTTTTATACAGAAAGTTGACCTATAATATGTAGTTAGACCACAAAGCCAAAGCAATTGGTTTTTCAATGCAGAGTTTTGTCGTAGGGGGATCGAGTTTACATCCGCCAATAGTATAATTTGATTGATAAGAAGCCAAACATTTTTTACACTACTTGTCCGCCTTTTCACATCTTATGAAAATTGACCTAGGAAATTTTGATCTCACTCAGCTTCCATCCGCAGAGGATGATAACTTTGAATTCAAATCAAGTCGCACTCCTCCAGAAGACCTCAAGAAGAAACTAAGCTGTGCGGTATCTGCCTTTGCAAATTCTGGAGGTGGGTGTTTTATTGCTGGTGTGGACTCTCATGGTAATGCTGATAATGGCCTACATCTAAAAGTTGGAAGACAAGATTTACGCGACTGGGCTGATCAGATTGTTAATCAAGTAGAACCAGTTCCTAAATATGAGATTAAAATAATATCTGATTCAGTAGGACGAGGAGTCATTCAGTCCGATTCGGCTGTTTTGCTTGTTGCCGTTTATGAGAGCCACGCTGGGCCACACATGGCTTATGATAATTGCTATTACATTCGAGCAGGTGCTCATACAGTCAAAGCCAAGCATTTTATTGTTGATGCAATCTGGGCTAAAAGACATTTCTCCAAACCACGTTTAACACACTTATTTAGACTTAAACCAGAAAAAGAGCAGGCTATTCAACTTGGAATTCTTTCACTTACAGATGCCCCCGCAATTGAAGTCAAGGTTAATATTTCGCCCTTGCCCAAAATGATGAGTAATTTAGGAAATTTATTTCCCCTCCAAATATCTGTTATTGATCAAGATAATCCATTCTTTTTTGACGTGGCGACTCACTCTCAAGCAGATAAGCTTTTTGGAGAAAATGTACTACTTGAAGTAGAGTATAAGGATCTTTCTGTCCACTCTTATAATTACAATACTAGATTAGGAATTTCTGGTTCAGTACCACCTGTTACACTTACAACAAATGACGCTTCAGCAAAAATAGTAACAGCACTTGAATCAATTAACAAAGCTCTTTTGAAACTCGCAGTTCCGCACAAAAATATTGCTAAACCGAGCTTTCTACTGCCACAGCCCTCGGAAAGTGTATTTCTAAATATTGAGAGTCTAATTCCCGAACTTCTAGCAGATATGAGAAGTGATCTACAAAACTGTCCATTTGCTCGTGAGTTTATCATTATGAATAAGGGTGTAATGTATTGTGAAGATACCAATAACTTCACTCTCAAATATTACTTTGAGGATCATGCTTACCTTAGAAATAAGCTGAGAATTTTGGAGAATCAGGCGTTAGTTTATGAAATCACCTATAATGATGCTCCTCGTTTCGTAATTTCTGAAGAACTAGCTGCTTATCTAAGAAAACCTCAGACAGATTAGATGATATATAGCGTTTTTCAGTCTGCTGAGGTACAAAAGTTATGGGTTTTAGGCAAAAGGCAAGAGGCAAAAGGTAAGAAAAACAGGTGTACCTCACTAGCGTAGGAAACGCTATAGTTTAGGTGGGCGATCGTGGTTTATTTAATTGGTGGAGATGCGATCAAATTATTCCGTTATGCAACTGTAGTGCGATCGCCGATCTTGTCTGGTACGTTCCCCAATGTAACTTCTACCGCTCCAGCGATCGATCGAAAAAGAACCCACTAACATCGGTTAAATTGCCTTTTTTTATAACTCATTCCCCCTTAGTTTTAGACCAGTTGAGGGGGATTTGCTATAATAAACGAAGGGTAAGCATCAATCATCCTGATTATATTTCTGATGAGTCCAACTGTTTTCCGAGAAGATGGCTATCGCTTCTTTTTCTTTTCCCGCGAAGAAACAAGAATGCACGTTCATGTTCATTGTGCAGAAGGAGAAGCTAAATTTTGGCTGGAACCACAAATTGAATTAGCTCGTAATCATAACCTATCTCGAAAACAACTTCAAGCGATAGAAACTATTATTGAGGAACGACAAAATGAACTTAGAAATGCTTGGACAAAACACTTCTCAAGCTGAAGTAACTCATATTTCTTCTCATGGAATATGGATTCTGGCAAACAATGAAGAAATGTTTCTTTCTTATCAAGATTTTCCTTGGTTTCAAGATGTCACTATTAGACAAATTTTAAATATACAAGAGCCTTTTCCTAATCATTTTTATTGGCCAGATTTAGATGTAGATTTAAGCAAAGAAATTATTAAAAATCCTGAGAGATTTCCTTTAAAAGTTAAAGCCTAGTTTTTATCCTTAATTAAGTGCGATGCCGAAGGCACTGCGTAGCAGCACGCCGATCTGGTAGGGTGCGTTCCCTAAGGCAACTTCTACCGCTCCAGCGATCGATTTTTGGGGAACGCACCATGCCTATTGATTGAAGCTGTAAGAACGATTTCTGCAAAGGCTGTGAAATTGAAGGCTCTTGTGCAGGTCAGTGTCAAGTCACTTTGGAGTCTTCCAGAAATGACAGTCAATTAGTTGGAAAAATGTGCGAGTTAATAATTGCAACTACACAGAATTTGGTTCACGAATATCTAGAAAGCAGCTGAAATTCTGTGTTTATGACTAAGAACTAGCTGCCCAAAGCAAAGATACTTCATATTGATTAAATGTTGAATCCGCACTCACAAGTATCATATCTTCTACCTGAGCTTGTGCAATCAGCATTCGGTCAAAAGGATCACGATGATGTAAAGGCAATGCAGCCGCCCGCAAAGCATGAGAAGCATTGATCTCTAACGATCTAGCTCCTAGTTGGGTCATTCGAGTAGAGACATAATTATCTATTTGCTCTGGCAGTGGTAATTTACCGATTGAGACTTTAATTCCCATCTCCCAAACACTGGCAACAGAAAACCACACTTCATTGCTTTCGTTGGCAATTTGTTCAATTACATTCTCACTTAACTTGTCTGGTTGGGCAAACCACCACAGCCAGCATTGTGTATCCAGTAAAAGTCTCACTCCGCACCACCCTCAAATGCTACCAAAATATCTTCTGGTAAAGGAGCATTAAAATCATCTGGTACGGTAAACATCCCTCGATCTTGTCCTAAACTAGACCGTCGATCTAAAGATGTCCGAAATGGAACAAGTTTAGCAATTGGAATACCTCGGTTTGAAATAACGATTTCCTCTCCGAGTTCCACACGGGACAATAGCCGAGAAAGGTTTGTTTTAGCCTGATGAATGTTTACAGTTTCCATGCTCTTAAAAAACCAAATCTACAAACTAAGTTTAGTTTAGTTGCGGTGATTCTGCAAGGGCAAGTTAGTTTGAAGTGCGATGCCGAAGGCACTGCGTAGCAGTACGCTATCGCTGTAGGGTGCGTTCCCTAATGCAACTTCTACCGCTCCAGCGATCGATTTTTGGGGAACGCACCATGCACATTGATTAGTGCGATCGCCGATCTTGTAGGGTGCGTTAATGAATAAAATGTAACGCACCTTATTTTTATTGCTTGTCCTTCTGTATCCCATAGGATACACTTAGGGCATGATTGAAATTCGCCAGACCGAAACCTACTCTCAGTGGTTTAGCAATTTGCGGGATCGCCAAGCAAAAGCACGTATAGACATTCGTGTTCGTCGCCTGTCTATGGGCAATCCAGGCGATGTTAAACCAGTAGGAAAAGGTGTATCGGAACTGCGGATCGATTATGGCCAAGGCTATCGGGTGTATTTCATTCAGCGAGGCGAGACCTTGATCATCCTCTTGGCAGCAGGAGATAAGCAAACTCAAGAACGGGACATCAAAACAGCATTAAATTTAGCACAAGACTTATAGGAGATTTTCATGGCTACTATCCAAACCTATCCTTGGGATGCGGCAGAACATCTCGAAACAAAAGAAGATATAGCTGCATATCTTGAAGCAGCTCTTGAAGATGGCGATCCAAGCTTAGTGGTAGCAGCATTAGGTGATATTGCTCGATCTAAAGGGATGACACATATTGCCCGTGAAACAGGGTTGGGGCGTGAAAGTCTCTATAAAGCTTTGTCAATCGAAGGCAATCCAGAGTTTGCCACAGTTCTTAAGGTCTTACAATCACTTGGGTTACGCCTCCAAGTCGTACCAATTGCCTAACTTCACCGTTATACTGAATCGGTTTTTAATAGCATGATTAACTCCCAATCCCACTTGAAAAACCCGCTCTCCCCCATACCTGTTAAACCGGATTTAGGATCAGAGCGATCGCTAGATAAAAGGTTAAGTAATGTTAAGATCATAATTCTTCATGAAGAAAGAGCATGATCGCCGAGTAACTGTAGTCAAAAATACCAAATTTTGCCCCAGTCACAATACAGTAGGGATCAAGCGCATTCGATCGAAGCAAGAATTTTCTCCCCAGTATCTATGAATCAATCAGAAAGTTGCGGTAAGGTCTATCTCGTCGGTGCGGGTCCCGGGGATCCCGGTTTGTTGACCTTAAAAGCGAAAGTTCTCTTAGAAAATGCCGATATTGTCCTCTATGATGCCCTAGTCAGCCCCTCGATTCTAGCCATGATTAACCCCAAGGCCGAACAAATCCATGGGGGTAAGCGTCGCGGTCGTCATTCTCTGGTACAGGAGGAAATCACCGCTTTACTGATCGAGAAGGCCCAGACTAATGCCGTGGTTGTTCGTCTCAAGGGGGGTGATCCCTTTGTTTTCGGTCGCGGGGGTGAAGAAATGCTCGATCTGATCGCGGCCGGAATTAGCGTCGAGATCGTGCCGGGGATCACTTCAGGAATTGCCGTGCCTGCCTACGCCGGTATTCCCCTCACCCATCGCGATTATAGTTCTTCCGTTACCTTCGTCACCGGCCACGAGATGGCGGGTAAATATCGTCCTCAAGTTAACTGGTCAGCGATCGCCCATGGCGCAGAAACAATTGTTGTTTACATGGGTGTGCATAATTTACCCTATATTATCGGCGAGTTGACCAAGGCGGGCAGAAGTCCAGAAACACCGATCGCCCTGATTCGCTGGGGAACAACACCGCAGCAACAGCAGTTAATCGGTACTTTCACCACGATTATGGACCAGATCGAAGCCACCGGCTTTGAGTCCCCAGCGATCGCTGTTATCGGTGCAGTGGTGAACCTTCACGATCTCTTGCAAGCGGGACAACCTTTGCTCTCCAGGACAATCCCCCCTACACCCATTTCTCCCTGATTCGGTTTCCATGCGTCAATATCAAAAATCCCTGACGATTACCACCAGTCCCAAGAATTTCCATCCTCTGACTGCCCCCATAGAAGCGATCGTGGCTGAATCGGGCATAACGACGGGATTATGCAGTATATTTGTCTGTCACACCTCCGCTTCTTTGCTGATCCAAGAAAATGCCGATCCCGATGTTCTCACCGATTTGGCCAATTTCTTCGCCAAGTTAGTCCCGGAAGATAGCAGTCTCTACTATCACTCTACCGAAGGGCCAGACGATATGCCCGCTCACATTCGCTCGGTCCTAACCCGGACATCGGAACAAATCCCGATCGCTAGAGGTAAATTAGTTTTAGGGATCTGGCAAGGTATCTATCTCTGGGAACATCGTCAGAGTCGTCACCAAAGACAAGTGGTGGTTCATATCACAGGGGTCTAAAGCGTTGCGTATAGTTTTGTAATAGAAACTTTACTCGTACCCCTCATCGGAGTAAGATTTTTTCCGTGTACGATCAAATTGTTCGCTTTTTGAACAAAGAACTTCATATTTCGTAACAAAAGGAAACAATTTATGCGAAAATTGTTCGCTCTGGCCCTGGTGCTATCTCTCTGGTTCACCTTTGCCGCTCCAGCGTCGGCTGATTTGTCCAATCTGACCCCTTGTAGCGAAAATCCCGCTTTCCTACAAAAAGCGAAGAGTTTCCGCAACACCACTCCCGACCCCGAATCGGGAGCCAAACGCGCTCAAACCTACTCCCAAGCTCTCTGTGGACCGGAAGGCTATCCACACCTAATTGTTGATGGTCGTTGGGACCACATGGGCGATTTCTTTATCCCTAGCATCCTATTCCTGTACATTGCCGGTTGGATCGGTTGGGTTGGTCGGGCCTATTTAATCGCCGTACGCGACAGTAAAGATGCCGAAATGAAGGAAATCATCATCGATGTTCCCCTCGCTTTGAGCAAAATGTTAACGGGGTTCCTCTGGCCGTTGGCGGCTTTACAAGAAGCCACTTCCGGTAAATTAACCGTTAAGGATTCGGAAATTACCGTTTCCCCTCGTTAATTTTTGTGTCAAACCCTTGACTTTTTATTCCCTAGGAGAACTCAGATGGAAGGACTTACTAAATTTCTCTCGTCCGCACCCGTGTTAATTATGGCGCTGCTGACTTTCACCGCCGGGATTTTAATCGAATTTAATCGGTTTTATCCCGATCTCTTATTCCACCCGCTAGGTTAAAGGCAATCTCAGGTGATTAAAGGGGATACAGAGTCCACTGTATCCCTTTTTAATGGCAATGATCACAGGGATTGGGGAATATTAAGAAAAGAAAGGCACTGGAGACGACAGGGCCTAAAAATAGATAAGATACAGGTGTCTGCAACCACAGAGGTGGGACAAACCATGCTGTTAGATAGAGATTTGATGCTAGGAAAGCGGCTGCGGTATCAAGAATTACAAGAAAAATTAAAAGAGATTTGGCAGGGAGAAAACGTTCCCGAATCCGATGAATGGGATTATGATATCCTAGTTGTCCCTTCTTTTAGTATCGATCAGAGAGTCGGTCAAAAAGTAGCGGGTTTTTTACATTACGAAGAAAGATTATTATTTTCTCTGATTCGGTTGCGACATCCGAAAACCCGTTTAATCTATGTAACAGCGCAGCCACTGGCGCGGATGGTGATTGATTATTACCTGCAATTGTTGCCCGGGATTCCTTTTTCCCATGCTAATAACCGTCTTTTATTACTGACAACTCACGATAACTCTTTTCAACCTTTAACCCAAAAAATTCTGGACAGACCGCGCTTAGTAGCAAGAATCCGGCAAGCGTTGCGTCGAGATCGTGCCTACATGGTTTGTTTTAATTCTACTAATTTAGAGCGAGAATTGTCTTTACAATTAGATATTCCTTTATTTGCCTGTAGTCCAGATTTATTGTATTGGGGTTCTAAAAGTGGCAGTCGCGAGATTTTTGGTCAAGGCAATATTCCCCATCCTGACGGTAGTTTACAGCTAAATACGGTCAAGGATTTGTTATATGAAGCCGCTAGTTTGTGGTCTCGTCAACCGCAATTAAAACGCATGGTAGTGAAGTTAAATGAGGGGTTATCGGGAGAAGGAAATGCGGTTTTAGATTTACGTCCTTTAGGGGGAATTGTTGATAGTAACAGTCTAGATTTAAGCGAGAGAATGAATCTCTTGGCTAAACAATTAGACAAGATGAGTTTTCAAGCAAGCGATGAAACTTGGGAGAGTTTTTCCAGTAAAATTGCTGAATTAGGGGCAATTGTCGAAGCTTTTATTGAAGGAGAAGAAAAGCGATCGCCGAGTGTGCAGGGTTATATTACACCGACGGGAGAAGTGAATATTATTTCCACTCACGATCAAATTTTAGGCGGTCCCGATGGTCAAATTTATCTAGGTTGTCATTTTCCTGCCGATGAAAATTATCGCCTACAATTACAGGAATTAGGCCTAAAAATAGGGGAAATTCTGGCAGCAAAGGGGGCAATTGAACGCTATGGAGTTGATTTCGTCGCTGTCAAAAATCCAGAAACTTTAGTCTGGGATTTACAGGCGATCGAAATTAATCTGCGAAAAGGAGGAACCACCCATCCTTTTATGACTTTGAAGCTTTTAACTAATGGTAAATACGATCAAGAAACTGGATTATTTTTCAGTCAACCTCACCAGGAAAAATACTATATTGCCTCCGATAATCTCCATAAACCCCAATACAAAGGTTTACTTCCCGATGATTTAATGGATATTATTGCTAAACATCGCCTGCATTTTGATAGTAGCAGTAAAACGGGAACAGTTTTTCATCTCATGGGTGCGCTGTCGGAATTTGGTAAATTAGGGTTAACTTGTATCGGCAATTCTAGTGAGGAAGCTGCGGCAATTTATCAGCGTGTGGAACAGGTTTTAGATTGGGAAACAGAGCATAGTTCCATAAATTTAGGTTATTATTATTCTGGATTACCGATCACTTGGATATAACTAGACTGATTTACTGGGTATAATTTTTTGTCTCAGAGATTTAATCATCCAAGCAGGCAGTTCTAAAAATTGATAGATAGCTAGATTCCAAAGATAGCCATACTGAGGGAATTTTCTTAATAACATAACTTCCGATAAAAAGTAAAATCGCCAAGTTCTTTGGTATTCAGGAGGATTATCTTCAATTCGTATTTGTTCGGGAGACTTCGGCATCCAGTGACCGATTACTCGCTCTTTTTCAAAATATTTAGCCTGAATATATAAACCTAGTAATCTATCTAAACACCAAAAAGGAATATATTTAATCGGACCCAATAAGTTCATGAGATTAGTAATTTCTATCGTCGCCGCTTGCACAAGTTCACTTTTCCAAACTTTTTTATCAAAATTTTCTAAATGGGGACCATTTTGATCGCGACGTTGATTGAGAAAAACTTGGGGATTAAAAGGATTATCTAAAGGAGCGATCGGTAATTCTAATAAATAATTATTATCTTTAAATAAGTTACTATTATTTTCTCGCCTGCTACAGATAGCTAAACTTTTTACATCGGGAATGGTTGTCCAATTACTCTCTAGTTTTTCTCGTTCACCGTAGGGAAATTCACATCTGGCTAATCGCAATACCCAACTATTGGGGAAGCGTTCAAAATAGTCTTTAACTAGGGTGACGATCTCCGGGTGTAAATATTCATCGCAATTGATTGTGAGAATATAAGTGCCTCTGGCATTTAAAAATCCTGTACTTCTTTGAATAATTTCACCTCGTAAAGCACAGACAATCTGTTTCATGCGTGGATCATTCACCGGCGAAGGTTTGACCCCAGGAGGATGAACTAAAATAAATTCTATATCTCCCTTGACTTTCAATAATTCTCCTAGCCAATGTTCGCTAAATCCCTCGCGCATCGGGATAATGATCGATAGAAAAGTATTGGACATAAATTAACTCTTTAGATTTGCTTGTCATTTATCAAAGTTGTCTTGACCGTGATGCACTTAACTGGTTTAAATAGCTTCTAAATATTTGCTATCGAGCAGAAATGAGCCTCGATCGAATTTTACACCCCAATAACCCCCCGGCCGGCGATCGATTACCGTGCCTATATCGTCGATATTGAGCAGCTCCGGCTGCCGTAACATAGGCATGGGATCGGCGGTTTTCAGGTAAGGGGGAATGGCAATCAGACGGACTTTTCCCCCGACACTAATTTCACTCATGGTACTGGTTAGATGCGATCGTGACATCGTATCTCAACTTAGCATATTTCAAATCATTCTCAAGATAGATTCCCCAAAGCTGTCGTCGTCCCCCTTTCCCCTTGGGTTGGGCTGTTGCTTGACCTAGCGGCGAGGGTGGCGATCGCTATCAGTACAATCAAAAAAAAAACCAAAATCTGAATTCCTAGTTGAGGAGAGAAATGTAAAGATTTATTAAACTGTATATTTTAATACAGTTGTGGGGGAGAGAATGTGTACACTCCCGTTGTCTCCCTTTGGAGTTGGGTTAAGGTGTTGCCTGACCTAGCAAAGAAACGACAAAAGTAGGCTAATAGCCTCAAAGCTAAGACTACAAACTTACACACAAAAAACACTACTCAGGAATAAAAAAATGAAAAATTGGACTTTAGCCTTAGCTCTTGGAGCGGCTGCAACGACTACAATGATTGGCTTTGGAGTAAATCCTGCTTCGGCTGGAACTCTCACATGGAGTTTATCCTTCGATATAGATACAAACCTACTGCCTGCCCCTGACACTACACTTCTTCCCACACCTGTTAAGGCGACAGTTATTACCGAAGATACTTTATCTAAATCTTTGGTCGTTCCGGGCTTTACCGGATATAAAGTTTTATCCATAACTGGAACACAGGGTACAGAGCCTATAACTGCTCTGGTCCCCCAAGGCACTGGCTCTACCACTTTATTAACTTCAGGATTAACGAATGATAATCTGTTTAATCCGGCAAATATTGTTCCTGTAGGAGGTGTAGGCGCTTTTAGTGCAGGGGGATTAGCCTACATAGAAGGTGGAGAAGAATATCGGCTACTTTATGCTAAAGATCTACTTTCTAATTAGTTTACATATATGGGGTGTTTGACCCCGTGTGTTCCTGTTGAAAACCTAAAGCTAGTTCCTGAACCCTCCTCAACTGCTGGACTTTTAGCTATTGGCTCCTTTGGTGCATTAGGCGCAGCTTCAACCCTGAAACGCAAACTAAAATCCTCTAAATCCGACGAAAACTAAACCACAAAAGTAGGCTAAATTGCCCACAAAATACGATAAATGCCCCTTCATTCAGTCAGTTGAGGGTTTATTTTTTGTCCATGTTTCTATTCATTAATTTTTATTAATTAATCGATCACAAGTATTTTTTTGTGATACAATGGGGGCGGTTCATACAAATATCGTAAATTTTAATGACTATTGTGATTCCCAACGAAATTATACAAGCAACAGGAAAAAACGAGCAACTGTTGCAACTAGAACTGGCAATCATTATGTTTAGAGATTATCATATCAGTAGCGCAAAAGCGGCTGATTTTGCCAACTTATCTTTAATTGAATTTCGTCAAGAAGTCGCCAAGAGGAATATTTGTGTAAATTATGATAGTGTAGATTGGCAACAAGAATTACAAACCTTAAAAACCTTAGGTGATCTGTGATTGTTGTTAGTAACACCTCTCCGATTACCAGTTTAGCTGCTATCGGCTATCTTAACTTGCTCCATGATATCTATGGAACAATTATTATTCCAGTGGCTGTTTATGAAGAAATGACAGGATTAGGTTATTCAGTTCCTGGCACTATTGAAGTTCAAACCCTATCCTGGATAGAAAAGCGAGAGTTAGAGAATCGGTTATTATTAGAAGAATTACAGAAGGAATTACACCGAGGAGAATCAGAAACGATAGCTTTAGCGATTTCTTCAAATGCTGATAGAGTAATTATAGACGAGAACCCTGGCAGAAAGAAAGCAATTAGTTTAGGATTGAATGTTATTGGAATTTTAGGTATTTTATTAATTGCCAAAAGAAGAAGATTAATTCCTACTATTCAGCCGTTAATGGATGATTTGATTTTTAAAGCAGGTTTCCGTGTTAATCAAATATTGTATTTAGACATATTAAAAACAGCGCAAGAAATTGATGAAAACCAATAACTAAAGCCTTCAAAATCTTCTTATTTAAGTAAGTAGTTATAATTAAATTGAAGATAGATTTTGCCTCTGATCCCCCCTGCCCCCTTGATAAGGGGGGTGCCGATCCCCCCTTAGTCCCCCCTTTAATCCCCCCTTAATAAGGGGGGTGTCTGACAACTTTTAACACCTACCTACTTAATTTTTGCTAACTAACAGTTGAGGGGGTTTATTTTTTACCTTTATTAATCAAATCCAACTTTAAAAACCCACTTCCCCATTCCCCTACTTCCCCATTCATAATTCCCACTTTCCTCTTGCCTTTTTCAATCGGTTCCTAAAAAGCTCTTAATTTTAGGGAAATACAGTTAAAGGAATCCATTCGTAGGTGTTGACAATACCTTGAAAATAATCATTAATAGTTTCTCGGGAATAGGGAACAACACCATCTTCACCAAACCAACGTTCATAAATTGTCACCGCTTGTTGTTGGTCACTAACGATACCTTCCATGAATTTTAATAGAGTATAATTCACTGTATCGCGCCATTTAGAATCATTTTCGGGTAAAGTACAGGCATAGGATTCGTAGGCGTAGGGATAGGAGGGAACTATGGCTAAATTATTGGGATTTTTAGCACTTTTCCTTAAACCTTCTAGGGTAATGCCATCGCTGGCAAAACCGTCAATTTCTCCCGTTTCTAGTTTTTGTAAACCCTCGCCACGATTTTTAACTTTGACCAAAATAGCGGCGGGTTGTTGGGTTTTAATCACCGCTTCATTAGTAGTATTGGCAATCACTCCAATGCGTCTGCCTGCCAAGCTACCGATGTCATCGAGATTACTACCTTTGCGGGTGAGTAATTGAGTGCCACTGGCAAAATAACTAACGGAAAAATCCACTTCATTTTCTCTTTTCCAAGTAAAAGTAGTGGAGCCACATTCTATATCTATCACCCCTGTTTTTAACTTTTCAAAACGATTTTGGGGAGTAATCTCAACAATTTTTAACTTAATTGGTTTTCCTAACTTCCGCTCGGTTTCTTTGCGAATTAACTCTAACATATCAAGGCTGTAACCCACCCACTTGCCCTGGGAGTTGACAAAACCAAAGGGAATAGCATCTTTACGAGCGCCGGCAGTAATTACCCCAGTTTTTTGAATGCGATCGAAGATTGCTCCGGCAAGGCTAGAATGGTTACTGGTGAGGGTTAAAGCTACTGTCATCGTCATGACGGCAAGTGTACGCTTCATTTTTTTTCCTAATCTGAAAGTGGCTCAAGTCTGGGACTGTTTCAGGAGACTGAGAGTTTCCCAGAGGAAGATTTTTTAGCGGCGATTGCTGGGGACAAAAAAAGAGGAGAGATGTTACTCTCTCCCCCTTTTAGTTTTTTGGACAACATTTTAAATTGTTTTTTCAGTTGTCGCTGTCGGGCCGAACCACCCTTGCCTTTGTCGTTACGTCCCTGACGGCGGGGGGACTCCCATCGCTTAAGTCGCATAGTCTTTAATTCCAATTTAGTCAGTTATCTGTATTGTAACAGGGTTAGCGTCAGTTTGGGTTAAGGAATTGAAACTGTGACAACTCAGGCTCTCTGTCACCCTGTGAGATGCCGAACTCTAGTTAACCAACCTTAAACACTCACCCCTTCCCAATAGACCTCGACCTAATATTATCTCAAGACCAAAAGTCTTTCTAGTTAAGGAATCTACCCGAATAAAAATTATTTTAATTGCCTCATATTTTTTCAGTGAAATTGAATTAGCAACGATAGATATACATTTCAGCTATCGAACTACTTAATTAGTATATAGGCTAAAAGCAAGCTGTGACTGGGTTATAATTTTTGAAGATGTCTAATTCATAATTCATAATTCATAATTCCCACGTCCACCTAATTAGTATTTTCCTATGCTTAGTCAGCAACTTTGGCACAGCCATCAAGATCTAGTACAAGCTTGCCTCGAACACCCTTTTGTGCGAGGTATCGCCACAGGAGAGCTTAAACGGGACTGTTTTGCTTTTTATGTCGGTCAGGATGCTTTTTTTCTGGAATCTTTCGCCCGTGCTTACAGTATCGCCGCCGCTAAAGCTCCCGATTGGCAGGGATTTACTAGCTTTCATCGGTTAGCGGCAGGGGTATTAAAGGAATTAGAATTACACGAAAATTACGCTTTACAGTGGGGGGTTGACCTGAGAAAGGTTCAGCCCGCTAATGCCACCCGTCGCTATCGGGATTTTCTTCTCGCTACCGCTTGGATGGGTGACATCGGTGCGATTGCCGTGGTGATGAGTCCCTGTATGCGTCTTTATGCTTATCTAGGCCAACAATTAGCCCTAGAGCCGATTTCTGAGAATCCCTATCAAGCTTGGATTGATAGTTATAGTGGGGATGAATTCGCAGCTTTAGCAAGCCAGTTAGAGGAATTAGCGGATAAATACGCCCTGATGACGGAAAATATCTCTTTATCCTATCGTTATGCCCTTAGTTGTGAACTGGATTTCTTTAGTGCCGCCTACAGCCGGGGCAAATCTTAAAGTTTTCCCGTCATAATGTTAAGAAATATAAATAACGCTAAGATTAAGGTAAGCAAAATCGTCATTATAAAAATAATGTTTCCTTCGCAACCCACCGAAAACGAACTCCTGAAAACTATCTTGGAACCTCTACTAGAGGATTTCACCCATTGGTTTTCCCGTTCCCGTCTCCTCCTCGAATCCGAGAGATTATCCTTTCTCAGCATTGAGGAACAAGACGATTTATTAGCAAGAGTCAAAAACGCCCAACAGGAGGTGGCCACGGCTTATTTACTCTTTAAAACCACGGGTGGTCAGGTGGGTATCGAGGCTAAGATGTTGTTGCCTTGGCATCAGTTGGTGGCAGAGTGTTGGGGTGTCAGCAGTCGTCGTCGTCGATTACAGGGTTGGGGAGAATATCAATCTCCTCAAACTGACGCTTAACCTGAAACTTTTTGGTAAGCTAGAGAGTTAAGCGAATTTTTAGCATAAAGTTTTGGCAATTAGGAATATTCACACATAATTCATGGGAGACTCGGCCAATGTTACATCTGCTCTATATCCTCGCCTTCACAGTTATCGCTTTTTTGACCATTAATAATTTAATTCGGAGTCTGATTACTGTCAGCATGGATTCCCAGAAACGTCCTGCTAAATCGGCTAATTCCTATAATCCCTACGGTTATCCCATGACTTCCCATCCGGAACTTTTGGACGAGACTGGACAACCGATTAATGAACCCCTGTTAGTGATTCGTTCTCTCACTGTTGAAGATGCTCGTCAACAGTTAGATGCTATTTATAATTCTTCTCCCAGTGCTGCCAAAGAGCAAGATGAGGAAATCTGATTGGTTTTAGAATGGCGGTTCTTGAAAACAGATATATTTATCTACACGGTTTTGCTTCTGGCCCCCAATCAACAAAAGCGCAATTTTTGAGACATTGTTGGCAAAAGAGGGGTTTAGCAATGGAAATTCCCGATCTTAACGGTGATGATTTTTCTAGCTTAACTCTCACTCGTCAGATTGTTCAAGTCGGCCAATTGATTGAACAATCTCAGCTTCCTGTTACTCTGATTGGTTCCAGTTTTGGCGGTTTAACGGCAGCTTGGCTGGCAGAAACTTATTTTCAGGTGCAAAGGCTCGTTTTATTAGCTCCCGCTTTTAATTTCGGTCCGATTTGGTTAGGACAATTGGAAGCAGAAACCCTAGCCAATTGGCAAAAATCTGGGAGTTTATCGGTTTATCACTACGGTTATCGCCGTTATCTGCCAATCTATTACAAATTTATCGAAGATTTAGCCAATTATCCCCAAGACAAGTTAATCAGGCAGCTTCCCACCTTGATTATTCATGGTCGTGCCGATGAGGTGATTCCCCTAGAAAATAGTCGCTATTATGCTTTTTCTCGTCCTTGGGTGCAGTTAATCGAATTAGATAGCGATCATGCCCTTACCGATGTTTTGACGAGGATATGGGCTGAAATGCAATTATTCCTAGACATCGGTCTTTAGGCGATCATGACTAAACTTGAGGAACTAACGAGCGGCTCTATTGTCAACGGCATTCTGCCCAATCAAAGCATTACCGTCATCGAGGCCAAGTGGCATGGCAGCGACACGGTAGAACTGACCTACAAAGATACCAACGGACAACCCTACACAGAACTGCTCTTTCGATACCGAGAGCCAACCCTAGAGATTCTCACCGAAGGAAGACCGTGGGGTTTCGATGGCGACGGAGCTTTGCTGCGCCTAGTTTCCGAAGCCCATCGCATCCGGTTGGCCTACCTGTTTGACCCGCTTCTAGCCGTCCATACCTCTCTGGTGGAACCACTCCCTCATCAAATCACTGCTGTTTACGGTGAGATGCTCGATCGCCAACCCCTACGCTTTTTGTTGGCCGATGACCCCGGGGCCGGGAAAACCATCATGGCGGGATTGTTAATTCGAGAACTCCTGATTCGAGGTGACTTAGCGCGCTGCTTAATCGTCTGTCCAGGCAGCCTCGCAGTCCAGTGGCAAGATGAACTACATAACAAATTTCACCTTCCCTTCGATATACTCACCAATGACCGCCTCGAAACAGCCCGCACCGGCAACGCCCTCGCCGAAATGGGTCTGGTCATTGCTAGGCTTGATAAACTCAGCCGTAATGACGACCTCCAGAAGAAACTCCAGCAGACTGATTGGGATCTGGTCATCTGCGATGAGGCCCACAAGATGTCCGCTTCTTTCTTTGGTGGGGAAATTAGGGAAACAAAGCGTTACAAATTGGGCAAACTCCTCTCTAGTGTTACCCGCCACTTCCTGCTGATGACCGCTACTCCCCACAACGGCAAAGAAGAAGACTTTCAGTTATTCCTAGCTCTACTCGATGGCGACCGCTTTGAGGGGCGATTCCGGGACGGAGTTCATGTATCAGATACTTCCGACCTGATGCGCCGCATGGTCAAAGAAGAACTGCTCAAGTTTGACGGCAAGCCACTTTTCCCCGAAAGAATCGCTCACACGGTCAGTTACCCCCTCTCCGACCAAGAAGCGATCCTCTACAGTCGAGTCACCGAGTATGTGCGCGAAGAATTTAACCGAGCCGAAGCCCTGGCCAATAACGGGCGCAAGGGGACAGTCGGCTTTGCCCTCACCATTTTGCAACGCCGCCTCGCCTCCTCTCCGGAAGCCATCTATCAATCCTTGAAACGACGACGAGAACGGCTACAAAAGCGACTCCGAGAAGAAGAACTGCTCAAGCGAGGCCAGTTGCTGGAGATAGAATTTGCTACCGTCCTTGACCAAGACGACATCGATGACGACTTTGAGGATACCGATAGCAGCGAGCGGGAGGCTACGGTCGATGAGGTGGTCGATCAGGCCACAGCATCGCGTACCATTGCCGAACTACAGATTGAAATCGCCCTGCTGAAAAAGCTTGAAGACCTAGCCAATACCGTTCGACGGAGCGGAAAAGACCGTAAGTGGGAAGAGTTTTCCCATCTTCTGCAGGATGAAGCGGAGATGTTCGATGCAGGAGGATACCGCCGCAAAATAGTCGTCTTCACCGAACACAGAGACACCCTCAACTACCTGAAAGAGCGGATCAGTACACTCCTTGGCAACCCAGAAACTGTTGTCACCATTCACGGTGGCATGGGTCGGGAAGACCGCAAAAAAGCCGAAGAAGGCTTCAAGCAAGACGTAGGAGTACAGGTACTTCTGGCCACCGATGCCGCCGGAGAGGGGATCAACCTGCAACGAGCGCATCTCATGGTCAATTATGACCTACCCTGGAACCCAAACCGTCTAGAACAGCGATTCGGTCGTATTCACCGGATTGGACAGACCGAGGTTTGTCATCTCTGGAATTTGGTGGCTCACGAAACCCGCGAGGGAGATGTGTATCGGACGCTCCTCGAAAAACTCGAAGCCGAACAAAAAGCTTTAGGCGGACGGGTGTTCGACGTATTAGGTAAAGCCATTGCGGGAAAAGAATTGCGCGAACTTCTCATCCAAGCCATCCGTTACGGCGATCACCCAGATATAAAAGCAAGCTCAAACCAGGTCATCTCTGAAAAGCTCGATCAAGAGAGACTAAGGGAATTGCTGGAAGAACGCGCCCTAGCACGGGATTCGATCGATGCTTCCAAGGTTCAGAAAATTCGAGAAGATATGGAGCGAGCCGAAGCCAGACGGTTACAGCCGCACTTCATCGCCGCATTTTTCCTCGAAGCCTTCCAACGCTTAGGCGGCACCCTACGCCAGCGAGAGCCAAAGCGATACGAGATTACCAACGTCCCCGCCGTTATCCGTAACAGAGACCGCTTTTTCGGGATAGGAGAGCCAATTCTCAAACGCTATGAGCGCATCTGTTTTGATAAAGACCTGATTAGTGTTCCGGGTAAACCCGTTGCTACCTTTGTCTGTCCCGGCCATCCCCTGTTAGATGCCACTATCGATCTTGTCTTGGAACGGCATCGGGAATTACTCAGACGGGGGGCTATCCTAGTTGATGACAGTGATCCGAGCGAGGAAATTCGGGCGCTGGTGTACTTAGAACACGCCATTCAAGACGCTCGGCTAAATCCCGATGGCAGACGGCGGGTGGTGTCGCGGCGAATGCAGTATGTGGAAATTCCTCTGTTTGCACCACAGAGACAGGGAGAGAAGGATGCTGGGTATGCCCCTTATCTAGATTATCGTCCTTTGCAGGAAGAGGAGCGGGCGATCCTAGGGCCGATCCTTGATTCTCTCCCTATCGGTAATGAGATTGAGAGCCGGGCCCGCAATTATGCGATCGCTAACCTTGTCTCTTCCCATCTTCAGGAGGTACGGCAGCGCAAGGAAGAGTTAATTGAAAAGACCCTTATAGCAGTTAAAGACCGCCTGACCAAGGAGATCAACTACTGGGACCATCGGGCGGCCCAGTTGCGCCTACAGGAAGAAGCGGGGAAGACAAATGCGCGGATCAATTCCAACAAAGCCCAGATGCGGGCCGATGAACTACAAACGCGGTTGCAAAAGCGCTTGTCTGAATTGGAGCAGGAGCGTCATTTATCCCCATCGCCGCCGGTGGTGGTGGGAGCAGCCCTCATCGTACCGGGGGGACTGTTAGGGCGACTTTTAGGCAAGCCAATGTTTGCCCGGGAGACAAAGCGCGTCGAGCAGCTGGCAATGGCGGCAGTCATGGCGGCCGAAAAAGCTTTGGGGTATGAACCGCGGGATGTGAGCGCCGAGAAGTGCGGCTATGACATCGAATCGCGCAGGACCGGAACAGGCCGCTTACGGTTTATCGAAGTCAAGGGTAGAGTAGAAGGAGCAGAGACGGTGACTGTCACCAAGAACGAGATCCTTGCATCCTTTAACAAGCCAGAGGATTTTCTGCTGGCCTTGGTTTCGGTTTCTCCCTCAGAGGAGGTTCAGGTCAGATATGTGCGCCGGCCATTCCAGAGAGAACCGGATTTTGGGGCGTGTAGTGTTAATTATAATTGGGGAGAGTTATGGGACAGGGGGGATATGATTGAACCACAAAGGCACAAAGGACACTAAGGGGATTAACCACAAAGGCACAAAGGACACTAAGGGGATTAACCACAAAGGCACGAAGGACACTAAGGGGATTAACCACAAAGGCACAAAGGACACTAAGGGGATTAACCACAAAGGCACGAAGGACACTAAGGGGATTAACCACAAAGGCACAAAGGACACTAAGGGGATTAACCACAAAGGCACGAAGGACACTAAGGGGATTAACCACAAAGGCACAAAGGACACTAAGGGGATTAACCACAAAG
>Ga0315906_10003383_pt1 | contig 21194 bp, 16 predicted proteins | sample LakEriMetagenome_4_FD_203526 | JGI IMG/M metagenome (GOLD analysis project Ga0315906, IMG submission 203526) | Freshwater fungal communities from buoy surface, Lake Erie, Ohio, United States - Buoy 2 MA122 | ecosystem: Environmental > Aquatic > Freshwater > Lake > Lake biofilm | place: USA...
CCATGCGATGTGGGTTTGAACCCGGGAAATTGCCTGTCGTCATCCGGCATGGACGGCGGGGTGGTTTTCATGCCCGGAGTCCCCGGGTTTCCACCCGGGGCTTCTTGGACGGGCGACGAGACCGATTCCTAATTCAAAGAATCTGCAAAACAACGTTCGCAAGCGGATTCCTGCAGCGGCGACGCCCTGCCGAGCCACTCCGCGCAACATCAAAACGTTCGCTCCGGCCCTCCGGGCCTGCGCTCACTCGGAGGTGCCTAGCGCTCCGGCATCCTGCCTGCGCTGGGCACCTACGCCGGCTCCCGGGGCATGGGCAACCCTCCCTGACCGTTGTTGCCCAGGAGTGGCTCGTGCGGGAGGCTCGAGTGTGAGCCGTATCAGTCGGTCAGCAACCGCTGCTCGGGCCGGCCGGCGCCGATGCGGATCGGCGTGCTTCGCAGCGTGCGTTGACCGGGACCATCAGGCGGCGGCCGGTGACAGCCGGCCGTGAATCGCCTCGATGTCGGCGGCAGACAACGCGTCGTCGGGCCGGGCCGCCGCCACGACGCCGGCTAGCTCGGCCAGCCGGACCACTGCCGCCGGTGCTCCGGCGGCGATCTCGTGGACCGCGCGGGCCGTCGCCTCTGCCACGCCGATCGGCCGGCCGACGGCCCTGGCGAGAGTCGCTGCGACGAGGCCCCGCGTCTCCGCGGCCGTGAACGCCGGCAGCGCCACCCGGATGCGAACGGCCTGCTCGAGCCGCGTGTCGCGGGTCATGAGCGTGAACAGCCGCCCTTCACCGGCGAGCACGAGGCAGGCCGACGGCTTCCGGTCGCGGCACCGCTGGAGGAGGCGGGCGAGGATCGTCTCGTCGGCCAGGTGGGCGTCGTCGAGGAGGACAATGTCCGGCAGCATGGCGGCCTCCGCCCAGTGAGCCGAGTCGGCCCGCCCGACCGACCGTCGGGGAGCGATCGCCGCGGCGAGCTCCGCGAGCACCGTCGTCTTGCCGACGCCGCCGGGCCCGCACAGCAGCGCGATGCCGCCCGTCTGCTCGCAGCCGCAGGCGAGTTTCGCGACGGCCGCCCGCTGGGCGGCGGTGAGGTGGTCAGGTTCCAATCCGCTCATGGTTCGATCTCCGTCTCGGACCCGGCGCCCGCGAACGTCACCACCTCCCCGAGCGGTTCGATGCCGATCGCCTCCAGCGCCGCGTCGATCGCCGCCGCCGCGGTGCGGTCGGCGCGGCGGACGAGGATCGCGGCCTCGCAGCCGTAGCTCGCGACGAGGAGTCGGGCGCGGCGGATCGGGCCAGGGGGGAACCAAACGCCGGCGTCCACCAGCACGATCCGCTTGTCGTGCGGCGGCCCTTCGGCTGGGGCTCCCGGCTCGGCCACGACGACGTCGCGGCCACGGGACCGGAGCACCCGGGCGAGCGCGGCGACGATCGTCGTCCGGCCCTCGCCGCGTTCGGAGCCGGCGATCGCGATCACCCGGCGGCCACGGCCGCGTGCCGCCTCGACACGGTCAGCGATGGCCTGCCACTGCGGCGCCGCTTCCGCGAGCAACCGCTCCACGAGGGGCGATGCATCGCCGGGGGAATCCGACTGTCGATCGGTGCGGGGCGGGGAGGGCGGTTCGGCCTGCGCCGCGGGGGCGGGCTGTGGTGTCGGCGCCGCGCAGGGCGGCGCGGCGCCGGTCGTTTCGGTCGGCTGTGATGGCCGCGGCGGCAAAGCCTGCCAGCGGTGCAGGAACGCCGCGTCGAGCGTGTCGAGGGTCATGGAACGATCGACTCCCGCGCGGTCGCCGGAGGCTGAAGGGCCAGCCGTTCCGGCCGCCGCTGACGCGCCAGCCGCGCCTGCTCGTGCCAGGTCGCGAGTGTCCAGGCGATCGCCGCGATCACCGCCAGGGAGGCGACCGACAGGGTGGGGAACGGCGGCCGCCGCCGGCCCGCGCCCGCCGCAAGGACGGCCCGCGGCGCCGCAGCCTGCTCCAGTGGCGCGGCGGGGCCTTCCGCCGGCACCGGCGCGAGGTTCGGAATCCGCGCGATCGTCTCCATCGCCTCCCCCATTCGCCGTGAACCATCGTCCCGCCCCGCGCGTGCGCTTGAGCGGCGGCTCGGTGGCCGGTGCAGCATGCGGCGCCGACGCCGACGCATCCCGCAAGGCCATGACACTCTTCGCCATATGCCCCAAACCCCCAGTCGCCTATGATGCTTGAAATGCGGCCCCAAGCCGCGATTGATCCGTTTTCCCGTCGCCTCCGGACCGTCGATGCCAGCCTCCAGCCGAGCCGATCTCCTCCGTTCCATTCTCGCCGACCGCATCGCCATCCTCGACGGCGCCATGGGCACGATGGTGCACCAACTGGCCCTCGACGAGGCCGGCTTTCGCGGGGCCCGGTTCGCCGACCACCACCGCGACCTGAAGAACTGCATCGACGTCCTCACGCTCACGCAAGGGGACGCGATCCGCGGCATCCACGCCGCCTACCTCGAGGCGGGCGCCGACATCGTGGAGACCAACACGTTCGGGGCGACGAGCGTGGCCCTGGCCGACTTCGGCCTCCAGCACCACACCCGGGAGATGAACCTGGTCGCGGCCTCGCTGGCCCGGGCGGCGGCCGACGCGGCCACGGCCAAGACGCCCGACCGGCCGCGGTTCGTGGCCGGCTCGATCGGCCCGACCAACAAGCAGCTCTCCATTTCCGGCAACGTGGCCGATCCCGGCCACCGCGACGTGACCTTCGACCAGATGGTGGCGGCCTACCGCGAGCAGATCGAGGCCCTCATCGACGGCGGCGTCGATCTCCTCCTCGCGGAGACGGCCTTCGACACGCTCGTCCTCAAGGCCTGCCTGCACGCGATCGAGCAGGTGTTCTCCGATCTCGGCCGCACGCTGCCGGTGATGGCCTCGTTCACGATCTTCGAAGGAGGCCGCACGCTCTCCGCCCAGACGGTCGAGGCTTGCTGGACGAGCATTTCCCATATCGACCTCCTGTCGGCCGGCATCAACTGCGCCCTCGGCCCCGAGAAGCTCCGGACCCACGTCGCCGACCTCTCCCGGATCACGCCGCGGCTGGTGAGCTGCTATCCCAACGCCGGCTTGCCCAATGCGCTCGGTGGCTTCGACGAGACGCCGGAGATGATGGCCTCCGTGCTCCGGGAGTTCGCCGCGGCCGGCTGGCTCAACATCGTGGGGGGCTGCTGCGGCACGACGCCGGCCCACATCGCCGCCATCGCCGACGTGATGCAGAACTACCCGCCGCGACAGCCGGCCGCCCCGCCGCGGCGGAGCCGCTACTCCGGTCTGGAGATGCTGGAGATCCGCCCCGAGAGCAGCTTCACGATCGTGGGCGAGCGGACGAACGTCACCGGCTCCCGGGCCTTCGCGCGGCTCATCAAGGAGGAGCGGTACGAGGAGGCCCTGGGCGTCGCCCGGCAGCAGGTGGAGAACGGCGGCAACATCATCGACATCAACGTCGACGAGGGGATGCTCGACGGCGTGAAGGTGATGACGAAGTTCCTCACGCTCCTCTCCAGCGAGCCCGAGATCTCCCGCGTGCCGATCATGATCGACTCCTCGCGGTTCGAGGTCCTGGAGGCGGGGCTGAAGTGCATCCAGGGCAAGGGGATCGTCAACTCGATCAGCCTCAAGGAAGGGGAGGAGAAGTTCCTCGAGCAGGCGGCCATCGTCCGCAGCCACGGGGCGGCGGTCGTGGTCATGGCGTTCGACGAGGAGGGGCAGGCGACCGACGTCGACCGCCGGGTGTCAATCTGCAAGCGGGCCTACCGGCTGCTCACCGAGCGGGCCGGCTTCCCGCCCGAGGACATCATCTTCGACCCCAACATCCTCACCGTGGCCACGGGCATCGAGGAGCACAACCGCTACGCGGTCAACTTCCTCGAGGCCACGCGGCAGATCAAGGAGGCGATGCCGGCGGTGAAGGTCTCGGGGGGCGTGAGCAACATCTCCTTCTCCTTCCGGGGCAACGAGGTCGTTCGCGAGGCGATGCACTCCTGCTTCCTCTACCACGCGATCCGCGCGGGCATGGAGATGGGGATCGTGAACGCCGGCCAGCTCGCCGTCTACGAGGAGATCGAGCCGGAGCTCAAGGAGCGGATCGAGGACGTGCTCTTCGACCGCCGACCCGACGCCACCGAGCGGCTGGTGGAGTTCGCCGAGACGGTGAAGAAGCAGGAGGGGGGCGGGGCGGCCCAGGCCGACGCCTGGCGGAGCCTCGACGTCGAGGCCCGGCTGGCGCATGCGTTGGTCAAGGGAATCGTGGACTTCATCGAAGAAGACGTGGAGGCCGCCCGGGCGTGCTACGACAAGAGCCTGGAGATCATCGAGGGCCCGCTGATGCGGGGCATGCAGACCGTCGGCGATCTGTTCGGCGAGGGGAAGATGTTCCTGCCGCAGGTCGTGAAGAGCGCCCGGGTGATGAAGAAGGCGGTGAACTACCTGCTGCCCCACATGGAGGCCGAGCGGCTGGCCGCGGGCACCACGCAGGCCAAGCGGGGCAAGGTGCTGATGGCCACCGTCAAGGGTGACGTCCACGACATCGGCAAGAACATCGTCGGCGTGGTGCTCGGCTGCAACAACTACGAGGTCGTCGACCTCGGCGTGATGGTGCCCTGCACGAAGATCATCGACGAGGCGGTCCGCAACGAGGTGGACATCGTCGGCCTCTCGGGCCTGATCACGCCGAGCCTCGACGAGATGGTGCAGGTGGCGCAGGAGCTCGAACATGCGGGGCTCAAGGTGCCGCTGTTGATCGGCGGGGCCACGACCTCGGCCCGGCACACGGCGGTCAAGATCGCCCCCAAGTATTCGGCGGCTGTGGTCCATGTGAACGACGCCTCGCGGGCCGCCGGCGTGGTCGACAAGCTCTTGAGTCCCACGCTCCGCGACGCGTTCGTGCGGTCCACCCGCGAGGCCCAGGCCCGGGATCTGGAAAACTTCAAACGCCGCCAGGAGACGAAGCTCGTCTCCTACGCCGCGGCGTGCGCGAAGCGGTGGACCACCGACTGGGCCACGGCCCCGATCGACGTGCCGGAGTTCCTCGGCGTCCGCACGCTGGAGAAGATCCCGCTCGAAGAACTGATCCCGTTCATCGACTGGTCTCCTTTCTTCATGTCGTGGGAGCTCAAGGGTAAGCACCCGGCGATCTTCGCCGACCCCGTGGTCGGAGAGGAGGCGCGGAAGCTCCACGCGGATGCCGTGCGGATGCTCGACGAGATCGTTCGCACCGGCTCCCTGGAGGCGAAGGCGGCCTATGGGTTTTTTCCCGCGAATGCCGCGGGCGACGACGTGATCCTCTACACCGACGAATCGCGGACGACCGAGCGCGGCCGGGTGCACACCCTGCGGCAGCAATGGGAGCGGCAGGGGCAGGACGTGTTTCACGCTCTGGCCGACTTCGTGGCCCCCGTGGAGAGCGGGCGGAAGGACTACCTCGGCGCCTTCGCCTGCACGGCCGGGCATGGCTGCGAGGAGTTGTGCCGGAGGTACGACCGCGATCACGACGACTATGGCTCGATCATGGCCAAGGCGGTGGCCGACCGGCTGGCGGAGGCCTGTGCCGAGTGGCTGCACGCCCGCGTCCGCCGCGAATGGGGCTTCGGCCGGCAGGAGAGACTCTCGCCCGAGGACCTGATCGAGGAAAAATATCGCGGCATCCGTCCGGCCCCCGGGTATCCGGCCTGCCCGGACCACACGGAGAAGCGGTCGCTCTTCGCCTGGCTGGATGCGGGGGCGGGGGCGGGCATGACGCTCACGGAGAGTTGCGCGATGCTGCCGGCCGCGAGCGTCAGCGGGCTCTACTTCGCCCATCCGGAAAGCCGATACTTCGCGGTGGATCGGATCACCCGCGAGCAGGTCGAGGCCTACGCGGCCCGCAAGGGGATGCCGGTCGCCGAGGTGGAAAAGTGGCTGGCGCCGAACCTCGGCTACGATCCGTGAGGGATCGCGGACTTGATCGTCCGCAAGCCCAACCCGGCGACGGGACGGCATGAGTTGCGTCGCTGGCGAAGGTCCGCCACGCTCCGCATCCTCACGCCGATCCCGTCGCCTTGCCCGGGGGATGCAGGAACAGGTTCGCCATGCATCACGAATCTCGCTTTTCGGCTGCAGGGGAGGGGGACGACAAAAGGCGGCCGCGGACGCGGCGGGTCGTGCTCGATGGCGGCGCGGTCGAGGCGGCGCCGGCGGCCACCAGCCTGCAGGTGGAGCGGTTTCTCGACTACGTCCGCCACGAACGGGCGCTCGCCGCCAACACCCAGGCCGCCTACCGCCGCGACCTCCGCGACTTCAGCGGCTGGCTCGGGGGGCGGGCCGCCGCGGGCCTGTCCGTCCGCGACCTCGGCGACTACTTCGCTTTCCTGGCGAAAAAGGGACTGGCCCGGGCGAGCATCGCCCGCCAGGCGGCCACCCTGAAGACGTTCTACGCGTTCCTGCAGCTCGAGGGCGTGGTGGCGGAGAGTCCGGCGGAGCTGATCACGGCCGCGCGGCGGGACGACGCCATGCCGGGCACGCTGTCGCCCGAGCAGGTCGATCGGCTCCTGGCCGCCCCCGATGGCCGCTCGGCCCTCGGCGTCCGCGACCGGGCGCTGCTGGAACTGCTCTACGCCACCGGCTGTAGGGCCTCGGAGGTCTCGGCGATGCGGCTGGCCGATCTGCATCTCGCCGAGAGCTTCTGCACCTGCCGCGGCAAGGGCGACAAGGAGCGGGTCGTGCCGCTCGGCCGCCGGGCGGTGGCGGCGCTGCGGGCCTGGCTGGAGGGGCCGCGGAAGGCGTTCGCCGCCCGGGACGGTGCCGCCCCGTCGTGGGCGATCCTCTCGGCCCGTGGCAACCGCCTGTCGCGGATGCGGATCTGGGAGGTCGTGCGCGAGCACGCCGCCGCCGCCGGCATCCCGCCCGACATTGGCCCGCACACGCTGCGGCACAGCTTCGCCACGCACCTCGTGGCCGGCGGTGTGGACCTGCGGCACGTGCAGGAGATGCTCGGCCATGCCAGCATCGCCACGACCCAGCGGTACACGCACGTGGATGCCGGTCGCCTCAAGTCGATTCACACGAAGTTTCATCCCCGCGGGTGACGGCGGGCGGGGGTGGCGGCAGTTTCGGCAGCGGCGCGTGTACGCACCGGCCGGGGGGTTTTCGTGGGGCGGCCCAAGAAGCCCCGGGTGGAAACCCGGGGACACCGGGCCTGAAGGCCATCCCGTCATTCATGGCGCACGACGGCGGGCGATTGTTTGGTTCGAACCCGCGGCGCATGGCGCGCGGGAAGAGGTGCGACCCGGAGTCCCCCGGCTTCCGCCGGGGGCTTTTTGTGCACCGCGTGGCAAGAACCCCCGGGAACACCTTGTGGGCGACCGGTGGGCCGCGTTCAGCTCGGCTTCTTCGGCGGCGTGAACTTGATCTTCTTCACGAGCTCCACGATCGTGCCGTCGGGCTGTGGCATGCCCGACACGGCCGTGATCGCCTTGACGACGTTGATGTACTTCAGCCGGTAGTCGCAGTCGAGCTCGACCTCGGTGTTCTCGGCGCCGCCGGGGCCGGTGTTCACGCCCACGATGCCGATGATCTTCTGGCGCAGGGCCTCGAAGTCACCCACGCCGCTGCCGTTCATCGTGATGCCGGCCAGCTCCCCATCGGGGCCGGCCGTCATCTTCACCCGCACGATCACGGGCGGGTCTTCCTGCGGCGCACCGGCGCTCGCCCCGAGCGGCATGCGGATGTCGAAGTCGCCCTCGGGGATCACCGTCTTCAGCGTGAGCATGAAGAACGTGATCAACTGGAAGACGCAGTCGATCATCGGCGTCATGTCGATGGCGATCTTGTCGGGCAGCGGTTCTCGATCGGCCATGGCGGTGCACCTCCCCCGGACTTACTTGCGCTCGTCGTACTGGGCTCGCAGCACGAAGTTCTCGAAGCCTTTTTCCTGGCAGATCTTGATCAACTCCTGCACCTCGCCGGTCTTCACGCGGCCGTCGCCCCGGACGATCAGCTTGGCGTCGGCGGGCTCCTTGCCGGCATCGATGAGCACCCGCTTCTCCTGTTCCAGGAAGCCGCTCATGTCGGGCACGCGAATTGCCTCGCCGTTGTAAATCACCTTCGTGACGCCGTCCTTGTCCGGCCACAGCTGCAGCGTGATCGGATCGTCGGCCGGTGCCTCGGCCGGCTTGGCGAGCTGACTCAGGGGGAGTTGCACGCGGTCGTCCTGGACGGCGTTGGAGAAGTTGAGCGTGAAGATGAAGAACGTGATCAACTGAAACGTCACGTCGATCATCGGCGTCATGTCGATGTCGGTCTTGGCCGGCCCGTCGCTCTGTCGTTTTGCCATGGTGCGTGGCTGCTCCGCTGCCCGAGAAACGTCGCCGCCTATTTCTTGCCCATGTTCTGGAAGCGGGACATCAGCCGGCCGCTCTCGTCCTCGACGTCCATGTTGAACTTCTGCAGCCAGTTCTTCAGCAGGGCATAGGCGGCGATGGCGGGAATCGCCAGCCACAGTCCGATGAGCGTCGTCACCAGGGCCTGCGAGATGCCGACGGCGAGCTCGGAGGGCTTGGGTGCCGTGTCCGAGCCGGCGATCTTCATGAACGCCGCCACCATGCCGTCCACCGTGCCGAGCAGGCCGAACATCGGTGCCAGGGCGCCGACGAGCGACACGTAACTGATCTTGTGCTCCAGCTTCATGGCCTCCTCGCCCTGGGCACCCTGCATCGCCTCCACGGCGGCGGCATAGCCCGACTGCAGCTTGCCCATGCCCGCGGCGAGCACGCGGCCGAGGTACGAATCGCTCCCCTTCGCCAGTTCGAAGGCCTGCTGGTATTCCTTGTTCTCGAGGTGCTGCTCAAACTGCTGGGAAAGATCGGGGGGCAGCAGCACGGTCTTGCGGAACTGCAGGAAGCACATCACCAGCAGGGCCACGAGTCCGAACGAGAGGAGGAGGAAGACGATGATGTATTTGATGCCGAGGGCCTGGGCGAGAAACGCCAGGTAACTCGTGCCGTCCTCTTCGGAAGCCTCATCGGCAGCCGCGTCGTCGGCCGCCGCATCGTCAGCCTGGGCGACCGCGGCGGCAGGCGCCAGGACGGTCGGCGCGATCGTCGCCGCCATCCACGGGCCGCAGGTTCCGACGACGAGCAGGACGCGGGCGATCCAGCCACGCAGCACTGCCGCCGTCCACGGTCGAACCATCACGCCGCCCGCCTGCAGTCCCAGCTCCATGATCATCTCCTCGGGAAAAAAGTTCGTCGAACGTATTCGTGTCGTGGTCGCAAGGCCGGCCCCGGCCGGTCAGGATCCTTTCCCGGCCGCCAGCTTTCGGGCCCAAGGGCTGTCTGGATAGGCCGACGCCAATTCCTGGCGGGCCTCTTCCGCCCGCTGGGGATACTTGGCTCGATCCCAAAGCTGGGCCAGATTGTACAGGGCCTCGGCCCGCGTCTCCCCGACCGAGTTGTAGACCAGGCTGACGGTCAGATAGGCGATGATGGCATCCTGCTCCTTGCCCACGCTCTGCCAGGCGTCGCCCAGGACGTTGTATGCCTGACCCAGGATCTCAACGTCGTCGGGGTCCGTCTCGCCGACGATCCGCTCGACGGCCGCCACCGCGTCGGCTCCCTTGCCCTGGCGGGTGAAACAGCGTGCCGCCCCGAACTCGGCACCGCGTTTCTGCGCGGTGCTGGCGGTGTCCTTGGGATCGGTCGTGATCTGCCCGGCGGCAGTGAACTCCCGGAGGGCCTCGTCGTACTTCTTCTGTTCGTAGAACAGCCCGCCCCGGGTGGCGGTGGCCCGCACGCGATAGGCGGGCGGACCACGGTCGAGCGGGGCGAGCGCGGCGGCCGCGTCGGCGAACTTGCCACTGCGGGCGAGGAGCTTCGCCAGCAGTTCCTGCATCGGGAATACATGGTGGCTCTGGGCGTGCTTGCCGAGATAGTCGCGCACCGCCTTCTCGCCGGCCGCCAGGTTTTCGCCACTGGCCGCCGCCTGGCCGCCGAGCGCCGCCGCCTTCAGGAACGCGAGTTCATCGACGATCAGCTGCTCGGCCCCCTCCATCTCCGCCGGCTCGATTTTGGCGAGATCGTCGATCGCCTGGGCCGCCTGGCCGCGCATGACGGCCACCCGCGCGGCCTTGAGTGACTGCGGCTCGGCGGTGAAGGTCACCTCGCGGATCCGCTCGATCGGCACCGTCTGCTGCTCGCCGCGAACGTCGATTTCCACGGCCATCGGCGAGACGGCGATGATGTTGCCGGAGATGGTCGGGCCGCTGCCGAGAAACAGCCGCCCGGGCACTTCCGCGCCGGCCTGCCCGCCGAGCCATGCGGCCAGCACCGCCGCCATGACCGGAGTTGGGAGGATCGCTGCGATGGAGCTTCGTGCTTGCATGGTGGAGGCGGGCCGAGCGGCCCGATCGTGTCGCTGGTCGAAAATCATGTGCCGGTCGGTACGGCAGCGGCCTTCGCCGCCGCCTCCTGTGCGTCGAGTTCCTCGAAGCCACGAGGCGGCATGCCCTGGGCCTTTTGGATGTCCTTGAGCAGCTTTTCAAACCGCTTCTCGGTCGACTCGCCGCCAAGGGCCGGATACAGCTTGCGGGTGACTGCGACCGCCTTCTTCGCGCTTGTGAGCAGTTCGGTCTTCTTGTCGGCCGGCTTGCCGGGGATTAGCGCCCGATCGAGCATGCACTTCGCGATGTTCATCCGCGCCTCGTAGAACAGCTCGTCGGCCTTGCCGCCGCCGCCCACCTGCTTGGAAAGCTTGTTGGCGATGCCGCCCCAGCCCCAGACGACGGAGCCGCCGGCCTTGCGGCCCATGACAGCCTCCCGCAGCAGGCCATCGGCCTTGGCCGGGTCTGCCGCGGCAGACTGGCCGCCGGCGACCTGGAGCAGCTCCGCGGCCTGGACCTGCGTGTCGAGCGAGTTTTGCCGCTTGGCGTCGGCTAGGATCCAGTCGATCTGCTCCTGGGCCTCTTCGAACTTGCCCCGCTCGCGGAAGATTCCCGCCATCCGCAGGCGGATCGACGGCTCGTACTTGGTAATCTCCTCGCCCCCCTTCTTGAGCAGGGCTCCGTATACCGTTGCCGCCCGGTCGAGGTAGCCCTGGGCCTTGTCCTTCGGAACGACGGCGCCCGTGCCCTTGCCGGAGCCGAGCGACAGGTAGGTCGTCGCCACCCACATCTGCGACGCAATCCGCTCGTCGCGGGCGGCGAGTTTCTCCAGGAAGCTCTCGAAGCCGGCCAACACCTTGGCGGCCCGCTCACGCACGCCGGGCTGGGCCGCTTCGGCCGCCAGGGCCTCGAGCTGCCCCTGCAGGTCACGGCCCATCGACAGGTACAGGGTAGTCAGCTTGGCCGGATCGCCCGCCACCTTCTCCAGTTGCGTCATCGCCTGCTGGGCGTTTTCCAGTTGCTCGTTCTGGATGAAGTATCGCAGGGCGACTGTCAGCCCGCCCTCGGCGAGCGGGCCCTGCGAGAACTCGTCGCCGCCGGCCTGCACGACCTTCCAAGGCCCATAGCCGGGATTGTCGAGGATCTCGCCCGCGAGCTTCATGTCGCCGTCTTCGATCGCGATCTGCACCCGCGACAGGGCCGCGGCGACGGAAAACCTCGACGGCGGCGCCCCCGCGGCCGCTGCGAGCCCTTCGTCGAGGGCGGCCTTCGCCTGGCCCTTCCACCCGGCCAGGATCTGCTCGTCGGGCTTGAGAGCGTCCTCGAGCCGCCGCTTCTCCTGGACCTCCCGCCACAGCGCGACGCCCACCCGCTGGAGCAGCTCCGGACGCTTCGGCGAGTCGGGGGGCACCTTCTTGACCGCGGCCACGATTTGGTCTGGGTTTCTCGTCTCCAACGCGGCGCCGACGAGCGTCGCCAGGGCGTCGCCTCCCTCGGCATCGGACGGCCACTTGGCGGCCATGAACTCGGCCAACGCGAACAGCCGCTGCTTGCCTTCCTTGGCCGTGGCCACGTCGGCGTCTTTCGCGATCTGCTGCAGACTGGCCAGGGCGATCCGCGCGGCCTGCCGACTCCCCATCGCGTCGGGGAACTTTTCAGCCAACATGCCCCCCATGGCGGCGGCTTCGCGGAACTGCTTCGCGTCGTAGAGGAGGAAGGTGAGCACCGACCGGGCAGATGCCACGGCATTCACGTCCTGCTTGCCGTCGTCGGCCATTTTCAAGGCCGCTTCGTAGGCCTTGATCGCCTCTTCGCGGGCGGCCGCCGCCTCGGTCGCGGCGTTGTTTGCCTTGAAGGCCTTCATCGCATCGACCTTCGTTCGCGCTTCCGCGACCGCGGTGGTGAACGTCGCCTCCTCCTGCTCCTCCTTGGGAAGACTCTTGCCCAGCTTGGCGGCCAGTTCCCGGGCCTCCTTTGCGAAGTCCTTGTTCGCCGTCACGACCTCGGTCGCGAGCTTTTTCGCGTCGCGTTGCAACAGGCCCTTCTTCGCCTTCTCGTTGGGGGGCAGCGCGTCTGCCTTGGCATCGAGCAGGGCGGCGGCGCGGTACTTCGTCGCCAGCCAGTCGGCATCGAGCTGCTTCGCCCCCTTGGGCTGCGTGAGGATGAACTTCAGGACCCCGTCGTCGAGCTGGTCGTATTTCTTGTCGGCGAGCCAGCACTCCAGGGCTACCGCCAGGGCCTTGGCCCGCAGCGCGATGATCAGCGGCTGTTGGGCATCGATCCCGTACACCCCGGAGAGCGTCACGACCGCCTGGTCGCGCTTGCCGAGGAGGGAGTAGTTCCGGCCCTCGTAATACCGGGCGAACAGCCCGGCCCCCTTGTTCGCATACTTGTCGGCCAGCTCCCTGTGCCGCTTGGTGGATTCCTCCAGAGCAGCCTGCCACTCCGGCGAGTTTGGCTCGAACGCCTTGGCCTTCTCGAAGTGCGTTTCGGCCACCATGAGCCTCGTCTGAATGAGCTTCGTGCGCAGGGCATCCTGATCCGCCTCGAGACGCTCGAGCTGCTTGTCGACCGCGGCTGGTCGCCGCGCCGACTTGGGATTGGGCCTCGGCCGGACGGGCTTCTTGTCGCCCTCCTTGGGCTGCTCGCCCTTGTCGGCCGCGAGCGCTGCAATCTCCGCGTCCACGGCCCGGAGCGATTTGAGCACGGCGTCTTCCGCGTTGGTCGGCGTGTCGATCGGCTGACCGGGCGCGACGGTCGCCTGCAGGGCCTTGATGGCGCCGTCGAAAAACACGACCGCTTCCGCCCGCAGGGCCTTGGCGTCCTCGCCCGGCCGCTTGGCCTGCTCCACTTTGACGCGGCCGCGCTGGATCAGCAGGTTGCCCTTCTGGCTGAAGGCATCGATCGCCCGCCGCCCATCCGGACCCGTGGCGAGAAAGCGGTCGATCTCCTTCTCGGCTTCGTCGAGGATCGCCGCCCGCTTCTTGCTGTCGGACTCGGTCTTGGTGGTGGCGACGAGCGCCGCTGCCCGACGGAAGGGCACCTCCTGCTTCAGTTCGGCGGCCGCCTGGGGATCGGCGCTGACCCGCTCGAGCACCCAGATCGTGACATCCGGCATGTCGGCTTCTTGGAGCCGGTCGAGCAGGGCGGCGGTGCTGGCATCGCGGGCCGACAGCCCCTCGGCCGCCGCCGCCGGTGACGGAGAGGCGATGTGGACGAGCGCCACGAGAGCCATGGTCGCGGCGCGAATGGTGGCCGATGATTCTGTCGGCGAAGAGCGGTGCTTCATGGGTGCAGCGGAGGGCGGGCCGTGACGATCGGACGGAGGGCAATGTGGGCGGCTGGATGGGCACGTGACCCTGTGCATTGTGCGAATGCCCAGTCGGTCCGTCAAACCGTTCTCGGAGGAGCGGCCGCCGCGGAGGAGCGGTCGGGCATCGGATCACCGCCGCGGCGTCGGAGCCGGGTTTGCGGTCTTCAAGATGCCGATGCGATCGGCGGCCTCCAGGAGCGCGGTGCCGTATGGGGTGACGTCGCCTCGGGCCCGCCATGCGGCGGCAAGGGACGCGGCCGCCTGCGACGCCGCTCCCCGGGGCCCCACGTGGGGCGACGCCGTGGCGAGTTCGCCCACGGCAACGGCGAGCAGCAGCTCGCAGTCGCGGGCCGGCGGCAGTGGTCCCGTCGAGACCGTCCGCAGCGGAAGCACGGCGGTGAACGTGCGTTCGCCATCGACGTTCACCGGCCGGCAGGAGAGCGTCGCCTTCACGGCCGCATCCTGCATTCCCAGCGGCACCAGTTCGTAGACGACGCGGGTCACCTCCCCGGCATGCAGGTCGGTGGCCGGCGGCTCGCCGCCGGCCAGTGATTCCATCGCCGACTGACGATGGCCGACGAGGCGGTAGGCGGCGACCGCCTGCGGATCGAAGGCCACCTGGAGCCGGCACTGCCGGGCCGTGAGCGTGGGCGTGGCGAACACCTGCTCGAGCACGGCGCGGCGGATCGCGACGGCGTCGGCCGGCGTGCGGCCGAAGTCCGGCTCGAGCGGCTCCCGCACCGTCGGCTCCGTCGGATCGACGAGCACGAACCGCACTGCCGCACGCCGGCCAGCCTCGGGACCGTCGGCCGCCAGCGCCTCGCGCCAGGCCGACACTGCCGCGCGGCCCGCGCCGCGGGCTCGATCGACCGACTCGGAACTCGCGACGACGATCAGCGGACGTGTCGGCCCGTGTCCCGCCTCCTGGGCCGCGAACCGCATGGTAGCGTCGAACTCGGTGGCGTCGTCGCCCGGCTCGAGTGTGAGGGCGGCGGCCAGCCGGCGGAGGCCCGCGGCGTCGAGCCGGGTGCCCGCCAGCCGCGGTTCCCGGCCGCCGACCACCACGGTGATCCGATCGCCGTCGCGCATCTGATCTGCGACGGCCGCGACAGCCCGACAGACGCGGGCCCACAGGAGCGGCTCGCTCCCCGTGTGGCGATCGAGCGCCAGCATGGCGTCGACCGCCGGCGTGCTGTCACCGGCCAGAGGCGGGGCGGTGACGCACACCTCGACGAGCTGCGACTCAGGCCGGCCGCGGAGCGATCGCACCGCGTGGATCATGACCTGCGGTTCCGGCGCGGCCGATCGTGGTGGCGGCGCCGGCAGCGCCGCCAGGATCTCCTCCGTCCGCAGGCTCGCGGCGAACCCGGGCCGCGGTTTCCGGCCCGTGTACGCGACGAGGGCCTCGAACGCATCGGTCCGGATCGACAGCGGCGGGTGGTCGACCTGCAGGGCAGCGGCCGTTCGCGGATCGACGAATGGCGGTTCGCCATGGGTCATCTCGAAGGCCATGTCGAAGCCGGCGACCCGCGGCACGCGCCGCCGCGACTCGCCGCGGGGGAGCGGCACGGTCCTCATGGCCGTGCCGGCGGGCAACGCACCGGAGGCGGTGCCGACCGCCGCACCCCGGACCACGGGCGGGGTCACGGCGAATGGATCTGGTTCGGTGACGGCAATCGCGTCATCGTCGGCCAAGACCGGGGCGGACACGACGGCCAGCGGGTCGGTCGGCTCCAGCGCCGGGTTCGATTCGTGGGCCGCCATGCCGATCGCAGGCTCCCGCGGCGGGGCTCCGCGTGACGGCGGCTGCGGGGCCAGCACGAGCGCCCGTTGCGGCGTCGTGGGCTCCACCCAACGCGCGAACTCGAAGCCCGTCAGGACGAGACCGCCGAGGGCGGCCAGCAAGACCGCGACACTGGCACCGGATTGTGCGACGGACAGGGACCAGCGGCCCAGGCGGCCGCGTTGCCGCGAAGCCGTGGGCTTCCCCGCAGGCCGCAGACTTCCGGCCGCCCGCTCCAGGTCGATGCCCCGGCCGGCAGCTGGCGTGAAGACCGCCGCCCTGACACGGTCCGACAGGCCATCGGGCAGGGCGACGCGGCCGAGAAGTCGGTCGAGGGTTGCATCGTCGAACAGGGCCTCGGGCACGACGCGGTCCGCCAGCCCCGGGGGCAGGGGCACGTTCCGCAAGGCGTCGTCGATCCGCCGGTCGTCAGCCATGGTTCAATGCCCTGCCGTTTCCGCGTTGGGCCGCAGCCTGGCCGTGGGATGCGAGCAGATACTCCCGCAGCCGGCCGCGGGCACGACTGACGCGGGACAGGACCGTGCCGAGCGGAATGCCCTGGAGATCGGCCGCCTCCTGGTGGGTGAGTTCGCCCACGACGACCAGGAGCAGCGTTTCGCGGAGTTCCTCCGGGAGCCGGGCGAGCGCTCCCTGCATGGCGCCGGAGAGTTCGTCGCCGAACGGGTCGGTCGGTGGGGCCTCGGGATGGGCAAGCTCGGCTGGGGCCGACGTCTCGCGGCGCTCCCGCCGCCGCCAATGGTCCGCCACGCGGCGCCGCAGGATCGCCATGAGCCAGGTTCGTTCACTGCGGGAGCGGTCATACAGGTCGCGACTGGTCCACGCCGAGCGGAACGTGTCCTGCACGATGTCTTCCGCCTCGTGGGCGTCGCCGACGAGCCGATAGGCCACGCGGTACAGGACGGTGACATGATCACCCAGCCAGGTTTCAAACTGCTCGACGAGCGGGGATGATCGCGGCATGGAACGTCGCCGGGAGCCCGGAAGGATGCCCTCGTGGCCCGGCGCAGGAACATTCGGCGGCTCGGGCCGAAACTATTCCCCCGGGCAGCGGACCGAGGCTGGGGAGACCATGAGCAGTCTATGAAATAAGTTTGCCCGAGCAGGATGCGATGGCCATCGACCCAGGAAACCCTCGGCGTTTCCTGCGGTCGATCAAGTGGAAAAAGGCCATGGAGGGCTTTTTCCACGGACAGCCAGCGCAGGATGCGATGGCCATCGACCCAGGAAACCCTCGGCGTTTCCTGCGGTCGATCAAGTGGAAAAAGGCCATGGAGGGCTTTTTCCACGGACAAAATATCATACCCGCCACCGCATCACGGCCGTCTGGACGCGGCCGCCGAGGCGGCCAGCCAGCAGGGCAACTGCCCGGCGGGCGGCAGCTTCACGACCCGCGCCGACCGGATTCCCGGGCAGGCCAGCACCGCCGCCAGGGCCTCGGCCGAAGGCTCCTGGTCGAGGTTCAGCACGCCGATCGCGTCGCCGCCGGGCGCGGAACGGCCGACCGTCATCTGGGCGATGTTCACCCCCAACTGCCCGAAGGCGGTGCCGACGCGGCCGATGATTCCCGGCACGTCCTGGTGCGTGAACACCAGCAGCACGCCGTCGAGATAGGCCTCGAGCCGGTGGCCTTCCAGCTGCACCAGCCGGGGCATCGCATGGCCGAAGAGCGTCCCCGCCGCGCGGTGCACGCGGTCGCCCGACACGAGGTCGACCGCGACCACGGAACTGAAGGCCCCGGGATCGGTGCGGCTCTGCTCCACGAGCTCGATGCCCCGGTCGCGGAGCAGCATCTCCGCGTTGACGATGTTGACGTCTTCGATGGCCGACTCGAGGAGGCCGGCCGCGAAGGCGGCGGTGACCAGGCGGGTGTTGCGCGAGGCGATCTCACCGCGGTAGGCGATCGAGCACGAGCGGGGCTGCCCGTCGTCGAGGCGGGACACCAGTTGGCCCAGCCGCCAGGCGAGGTCGAGGAAGCCGCGGACACCCTCCAGCGCCGCCGGATCGACGGCACTCGAGTTGACGGCGTGCTTGATCGTGCCCGTCGTCAGGAAGTCGACGAGCAGGCCCACGCCCTCGACGGCCACCTGCGACTGCGCCTCCTCGGTGCTGGCCCCGAGGTGCGGTGTGACCAGCACGCCGGGCATGCCGAACAGCGGGCTGTCGGTGCACGGCTCCTTCTCGAACACGTCGAGGGCCACGCCCCCGATGACGCCCGACTGCAGGCCCGAGACGAGCGCCTGCTCGTCGTAGATGCCGCCGCGGGCGCAGTTGATCAGCCGCACGCCCCGCTTGAGGAGCTTCAGTTCCTCCATGCCGACGAGGTGCCGGGTCTCGTCGGTGAGGGGCGTGTGCACCGTCAGGTAGTCGACGTGGGGCAGCATGCCGCGCACGCTCTCGATGAGCTCGATGCCGAGCTCGGCGGCGCGATCCGGCGAAAGGAAGGGATCGAAGCCCATGACCCGCATGTCGAAGGCCCGGGCCCGCGCCGCGACGGCCTGTCCGATCCGGCCCAGGCCCACGATCCCCAGCGTCTTGCCCGCCAGCTGCGCGCCCATGAACTTGTTGCGGTCCCACTTGTGGTCCCGCAGGCTGGCGTCCGCGGCGGCGATGTTGCGGGACAGCCCGAGGAGGAGCGCGAAGGCGTGCTCGGCCGTGCTCACGGTGTTGCCGGCGGGCGTGTTCATGACCACGATGCCCTGCCGCGTGGCCGCCTCCTTGTCGATGTTGTCGGTGCCCACGCCGGCGCGGACGATCGCCTTCAGCCGATGGTTGCCGGCCAGGGCGGCGGCGGTGATCTTCACGCCGCTGCGGCAGATGGCGCCGTCGTGCCGCGTGAGCGCCTCACGGAGCGCGTCGCCGGAGAGGCCGGTGACGACCTCGTAGCTGATGCCGGCCGCGGCAGCGGCGTCGAGCAGGGCCAGGCCGTCGGGACTAAGGGTGTCGAGGACGATGATCGAGGGCATGCGGCGGGAATCCGGAGGGGGAATGAAGGCGGTTGGTCAGGACCGCCTGGCCTGCTGGAAGTCGACCATGAAGTCGCGGAGGGCGGTGACGCCTGCGACGGGCATGGCGTTGTAGATGCTGGCGCGAATGCCGCCGACGGACCGATGCCCCTTGAGGTCCATCAGTCCGTGGCCGGCGGCCGCCTTCACGAACTCCTTCTCCAGCGTCTCGTCGGGCAGCCGGAAGGTGACGTTCATGTCGGAGCGGCAGTCGGGGCGGGCGTGGCCGGCGTAGAAACCACCCGAGCCGTCGAGGACGTCGTACAGCAGCTTCGCCTTGGCGACGTTGTGCGTGTGCATGCCGGCGAGGCCGCCCATCGTGTCGCGGATCCAGTTGCAGACGAGGCCGAGAATGTAGATGGCGAACACCGGCGGCGTGTTCGGCCGCGACCCGTTGCTGACGTACGTCCGGTAGTCGAGCATCGTCGGCAGGTCGTCCCGCGACCGCGCGAGGAGGTCTTTGCGGATGATGACCACGGTCACGCCCGCGATACCGGCGTTCTTCTGGGCGCAGGCGTAGATCAGGCCGTGCTTCGCGACGTCGATCGGCCGGGAGAGAAAGTCGCTGGAGCAGTCGCACACCAGCGGCGCCGAGCCGACCTGCGGATCCCGCTTCCACTGCACGCCCTGGATGGTCTCGTTGCTCGTGATGTGGACGTAGGCCGGGTTCGGGGAGAGGGCGATCTCGCCGGCGACCGGCAGCCGGTCGTACTTCGTGGCGGCGCCGTCCCACGCCACGTGGACCTTGCCCTCGCGGCGGGCCTCCTTGGCGCCGGTGGTGCCCCAGGTGCCGGTGAGAATGTAGTCCGCGGCGCCGGACTGGCCGCGCAGCAGGTTCATCGGCACCATCGAGAACTGCAGGCTGGCGCCCCCCTGGAGGAGCACGATCTCATGGTCCGCGCCCACCTTCAGCAGGTCGCGGAGCCCCTGGAGCGTCTCCTCGAGGATCCGGTCGAAGGGCGGGCTGCGGTGGCTGATCTCCAGCACCGACATCCCCACGCCCGGCAGGGCCACGAGTTCGGCCTGGGCCCGTTCCAGCACCTCCAGCGGCAGCACGGCCGGCCCAGGGGAAAAATTGAAGACGCGTTCCACCGCGGCCGAACTGCGATCCATCACGGCTGACTCCCAGGCTGCGACGCGGATCTTCCGCGTTTCGCCGGCAGAATAGGGGCCTCCCGCGGCGCGGTCAACGGGCCACGGTGCCGAACGGGCCGGGCGTCGCGGTCATCGCGCCGGGGGATGGCGGCGGCGGCATGCCGAAGGGCTGGACCGGTCCGCCGGCCGCGGGGGGGAAGGCCGCCTGGGCCTGCTGGAGCGAGGCGACCTTCGCGGCGACGACCGGCTGGCTCGGGTTCGCGGCGAGCGCCCGAGAGTAGGCCGCGAGTGCCTGCGACCGATCGCCGCTCGCCTCGCGCAGCGCGGCGAGGGCGACGAGCGCCCGGGCGTCGTTTGGCGCGACTGCCAAGGCGGCGTTGAGTTCGGCCTCGGCCTGCCGCAGGTCGCCCTGCTCCTGGCTCAACCGGGCGAGTTCGACGTGCGGATCGGGATCGGAGGGCTGACGCTGCGACCAGGACCGCAACTGCGCGATGGCGTCGTCACGGCGTTTCTCCTCGACCAGCAGCACCGCCAGCGCCCGCTGGCAGGCCTCGTGGTTCGGATTGCGGGCCAGGCAGAGGTGGTAATACTGCTCGGCGGTCTGGAGGTCGGCCGGCCGGCCGAAGACCTTCGCCTGCTGGTGGTAGGTCGCCCCGAGGTTGTAGAAGCAGTCGGGGTTGCCCGGCTGGCGGGCGAGCGCCTGCTGGAAGTGGCTGGCGGCGCCGAGGTAGTTGCCCTGCTGGTAGAGGGCCACTCCCTGGGCGTTGTCGTTCCTCCCGATGCCCCCGCAGCCAACGCAGGCCAGCGCCACGAGCACGGTGGCTCGGCGGGCAGGATGCGGACTCGCAGGCGTGGCACGCGGCGGCACGGGCGTTCTCCATCCCCCGGCAACGTGGGACGGAGGACGGTACCCGACGCCCCGGCGGCGGGGCAAGACTGCCCGGGCTTGCCTATTTTGCGTAGCCCAGCGACCGGACGACCTGCAGGATCTCGCTGCAGGTCGGGAACAGGCGGCCGCTGGTTCGCTTGTAGCGATCGAGGGCCTGCATGAACTCGAGCTCGTCGGCGGCGTATTCCCGTTCGCAGGTGGTCGGATCGATCAGCCGCCGACGGACGGCACGCGGGCGCGTGGCGGGCTGCGGTTTGGGCTGGCGACGGGCGGTGCGCGGGGCAGAGAGAGTGGCGACGGTCATGGCGTGCTCCTGGCGGTGGGGCCGGCATGAGAAGCATGCCCGCTGCCGGTGGCGCAGAGGCTGCCGGCTACGAAAAAAAACGCGGCCTTGCTGGCTGTCGGGGCGGGAGAAACCCTGCGGGCCGCACGACCGTCACGCGCCGCACGACCGGACCACAATCGTCTCGCATGGCACCCGGGAAGCGGTGGCCACGTGGCGCGGCGGACTGTGGCCGTCGCATGCGGCTTGCGGCTCGGTGCCCTCCGTGGCGCATGCCTCCAGGCATGCGAATGGGCGTCTGCGCTCCCAAACCCGCATCCGCACGCCTGGAGGCGTGCGCCAGTGCGTTTGCAAGTGTATCGAACCAGCGGGGTGAGAGTCCCCGTCAGGACGGAATCGCGTCCTGTAACCGAACGAAACTGCTTCCCGGCAACGGGAGGTGGAGA
>Ga0315906_10003385_pt1 | contig 21184 bp, 20 predicted proteins | sample LakEriMetagenome_4_FD_203526 | JGI IMG/M metagenome (GOLD analysis project Ga0315906, IMG submission 203526) | Freshwater fungal communities from buoy surface, Lake Erie, Ohio, United States - Buoy 2 MA122 | ecosystem: Environmental > Aquatic > Freshwater > Lake > Lake biofilm | place: USA...
TAAAATACAAAAATTATATGATCATTGTTGGGAACATATAATAAAATATAAAAATACAATAATGATATAAATTTGGATTTATATCATTATATAAATAATCTTTTCTAAATATTTTAATTTAAAAAAACTTAAATATTACTATAATAAGAAAATAATTTTTTTTTAAATATATTATGTATTTTAATTTATATATTTAATTTAATTTTTATGAAAAAATCATATTTTTTTGTAAATTAATAATATATAATATATAATATATAATAAATAAATTATAATTAAAAAAAATATTATTTTTTTTATATTAGTTTAAAAAAATTGTAAATAATGACAATATGTTATACACACCTAACATATTATCATATAGTTCAATAACTGAACAAATAAATTGCTAGTATTGTAATAAATGGAACTATGAATATTGACTAAATTTTTACAAAATAATTTGATGTTAAATGTGGTATTGACACAAGAATTTCTCTAGTTAAAAATTTATTAAAATGTTTTTTATTATATCTATATTTATTTGAAAATATCATTGCTTCACTTGTAAATAAATTATACAATATTTGTTCATTAATATGATTTACATTATTAATAATTTGTTTATTATCATTAATAATTTTTAAATAATCAGATAAGGACTTTTTAGAACTATTTACAAAGTTTTCAGTAATATCATAATTATTATCATAATAATGAACTCTTATTTCACTTGAAAATGTATATGTTCTATTAGGATCAACTCTAATAAAAACTTTGGTTGCTATATCTGTAAGTTTTCCATAAGAACTAGCTATTTCTGTTTCAACTGTTGTATAATCAATATTATTTGAATAATTAGGTGCTCTAAAAAATATATATGGATGTATTTTAGTTCTACCAAAATCAATACCTTCTTCTTGTAGTTTTTTACCTGTTTTTAATCCTAAATTTTTCAGACTATCCGTTCCTTGTGGTTGGTTAAAATTTGAGTATATTATTATTCCTTTTTTAACTTCCGGTTTTAATATACACACTAAAGAATCTATATACATAATATCATCGTCTATAATTTCCGAACCACTGCCAATTTGATTTAATAAATTTAAATATTTTGTTTTATATTTATTATATTTTGTTTTATAATATATATCCATTATATATATATATATTATAAAAAATTAAATAGTTAAATATATAAATATAATCATCAATTTTTAATTACTACTAAATATGTTTTTTAATTAGAATGTATTTAAAAAAATAAAAAAGTATATAATAAAATAATGAAAATTTGCGTTGTTATGTTATACACACCTAATATATCATCATACAGTTCAATCACCGAACAAATAAATCGTCAATATTGTAATAAATGGGGGTATGATTTAAAAGTATATTATGATATTTTGATACCAAATAAAGCACCAACATGGAGTAAGCTTCAAGCTATAAAAAACATATTATCTAATTATGATTATATTTTTTGGATAGATTCAGATGCATTTTTTAATAATCATGATATACAATTAGAAAACTTTATATTACCAACACATGATATGTTTATATGTGATGATTTGCCTAACAATGTACCAGGACAGCATTGTTTAATAAACGCAGGTACTATATTGATAAAAAATACTAAATTTATACAAGACTTTATTGATTTTTGGTTAACCTATGATGGAAAGTATAATAATGAATTATATCATGAACAAACAGTTCTTGATTATATGATTAAAAATAATATTTTTAATTGTAAGACAAAAATAAAAATATATGAAGCAAAAGCATTTAATTCAATTTTTGGTGAATTTCATGACGATGATTTTATCATACATATGATGGGATTAGATGAACAAAGTAGAATAAATATAGCTAAACAACGTTTAAAAAAAAATTGAAAAAATAAATTTATGGTGTTTTTCATTGTTATAATTTTCTACCAACGATGCCCAAACCAAACAAGAGTTCCAAATATAGGAATATGAGGTACAACCCTGTGAAAGGTTTCCGTGCCTTCAAAAAAGAAAAGGCAAAAGCAAAGTATGAGAGGAAGCGTGTGCATATATTGAATGTAGCTACCGTACGCCTCAGTCTGTTGAGGGCCAAAAGATCGACGAGTCAGTTGACTCGCGCTGAGAATACGTTCAACAAGATTGCAACCCAACTTGAGAATTTGTCTCTGAATCTCGTTGATCTAGAAACCGAACCTGCGAATTTGCAGGTCCAGGCTCAGGTTCAGGTCTATGAATAAGTCAGGTTCAGGCCCAGAAATAGGTACAGGAACAGGTTTCCGCTCGAGTAGAGTGACAGGTCATGGCTAGATTAGATTCTTCTATTAATATATAGAGAATTTATTTACTTTATTTACTTTATTTACTATTAAGATATTTTCTTTACTAAAAATTAGGTAAAAACTCTACTAGTTACGCTATATGTCTAGTGTAACTATTGTGCGAATATGCAGTGTATTTGCATATTTTTCTATACATTTTCATATATTTTCATATATTTTCATATATGAAAATATATTGTTGTTTAAAATTTTAATATTAAAGCTATCGAAGCTAAACAATAGTTTCTATATCTTGAATTGTATATCCGTGATCTTCGATTATCAATATGTCACGGGAACTATCTGTTGTTGAAAAAAAGTTGTTATCTTCTAAGGTTCCGAAAGCTTTAGGACAAGGACGTAAAAGCTATGAAACTAAAATAGAGGCGAATGATGTGTTACAAAAAGCAGGATATGATCTGTATTTTAAGGTCGATATACCAATAGATCATAAGGATAAAAAAGCTAAGCTAAATGTACCTTTAGCATATACCAGTATTGGATCACGAGCTGCTATTAGAGCAGGTGTTAAAGCTGGTACCAGTATTCGAGACGGAGCTGGTATTGGAGGAGGTGTTAAAGATGGTACTCGTATTGGAGCCGGACCTGGTATTCCAACAGGTATTAAAGCTGGCATAGGAGCTGGTACCAGTATAGGAACTGGTATAGGAGCTGGTACCAGTATAGGAGCTGGCATAGGAGCTGGTACCAGTATAGGAGCTGGTATCGGACGTGGTCTTGTTGTTACTAAAGCAGATATTAAGAGTAACATTGACAAGTATCAGGTATGCAATATGTGCAATATGTGCAATATATGCAATATGTGCAATTTGTGCAATATGTTTAACTTTCTTATTATATTCAGGAGGCAAACCTTTTAAAGGTTCAAGCTGGGAAAATGCTGATTGAGCTGGATTCAGAGATGAAGACAGATGTTGCTAAGATCTTAAAGAGTATGATTATCGATTCGACCGTTTCTATGGTAAGAACTTTTTTGTTATTATAACATTTTTAATTAAAAACCTAATTATAACAAAAACTATTTTGTTGTAATATATCCAGGATACTATTGAGGCGTGTAAGCTGCTTCTGTTATGCGATGATAACCAGAAAGATTATGTGGTGGATGTGTTATCGAATATGATGAAGATTAAGAAGACAACAGTAAAAGCTACAACAATCGCAACAGAAATCACCGCAACAGAAACCACAGCTGCTGATAAAAAAACAGAAAAAGCGACTGCAAAAAAGAAATTATTTGATGGCGAAAAAAGTGAAGAAGGTGAAGGTGAAAGTGAAGAAGGAAGTGAAGAAGGAAGTGAAGAAGAATGAAGGTGAAGGAACAGGATAATAATGAGGAGAAGAATGTGAAGGCGAATAATGAGGAGAAGAAGGTGAAAACTTAAAAAAAGGCGTGGGTGAATACTGAGATTAAGGCTAAGGATATATTGGATCCAATGTATCCATTGGATATAATGAATACATTTGATATAATAGAACTTTGATTCATATAACAATATGGTTATATAGTTATAACCATATTGTTATAACCAGTTAACCATATAATCACTTAAAACCTCATTGGTTCTAGAACGACTACATAAAATAATATAATGAGTGTAATATATCACGACTACGACTACTGTTTGTAACTAGTTAATATATAATATCTATTTGTTCCATACTTCATAAAAATTATTATAACACGGTCCAAAACCTCCGGATTTAGTATAATCTATTTTAAAATTAAATCTTTTAAATTCATTATCAACAAATTGTTTATGTTCGATATCATAAAAGTCATTTTCAATTATAATTGTTTTAAAATTTTCTAAAAATTTAGGCTCTTCTTTAAGTATATAATATAAAGCTCCTTCACAATCTGCAACTAATGTATCAAATATTATTTTATATTTATTTTTTATCTGCAACCAAGACATTGTTTTAATTGGTTTCCAATATTCTAATTCATTATTATTTATTAAATCTTTAGATTTTGTTATCCATTCTTTTTGTAATAATTCTGTTTTTGAAATAGCACAATCTTCAATATTAAATTTTAAATTATTTAAATCACAGTTTTCTTTTAATTTAGCTGCATTATTTGGATCTGATTCAAATACTAATAAGTTGTTACTATCGTTTAATAATGAAGCTATGATACACGAATTTCTACCTATATTACCTCCTAACTCTAAAACAATATTATGAGGTTTGATATATAATACACTCATTTCTTGTTCTTGATATTCTTCTCTAAAATTACCATTATTAAGTTTTAATTTTTTATGTAATTCATTTAATTTTAGTTTAGGATTAATAGGTTTATTTGGTTCAATGACTATATTTAGTTTAGTAACTATATTTGGTTCAGTGACTATATTATTAATTAATAAGTTTATTATATTTATTTTATTATTCATATATAATATATAAATAATAATTATTTTTAATAAATTTTATATTTTTAGTTTTATAAAAATACAAATTATAATTATACTTTGCAATTTTATTATTTATGCTTTTTTTTGAAATAAACTAAAATAACTATTTATTGATTTACTTAATTCATCTATTGGTTTTATTCTAGGTCCTAGAGATGGTTGAAATGCTGGGTATTCTGGATATGCTGGAGGTGGCGGAGAATCTGGTGATTCATCGTATAATAGAGGTGGTGGAGAAACTGGCGATTCGTCGTATAATAGAGGTGGTTGAGAATCTGGAGAATTTAGAGATCCTAGAGATATATGTGGGTTTAGTCTTGCTAAATAATCTTCTCTTAATAAGTGATCATTTAGCTCTTGATTATTATTTAATTGTTCTTTTCTAAATATAACATGATTATCTAAATTAAAATTTATAGTTCTTGCATCTTGGTCTTGGATTTTTTCTTCTTCATATAAAATAACTACTGGTTTTTTATCAGCATTGTCAAAATAATAAATATTATTACTTATATTTATTTTAGTTTTTGATACATTACTATCATTAAATTCATACCATTCATCACTTCTTTTATTATAGTCTAAATAATAATAATGTCCAGAATTTATATAATTACCAGCATGTATAATAATTCCTTTAATAATATAATGTTTATTATTATAACTAAATCTTTTATATAATTGTATTGGTTTAAAATTTAAAACTTTTTTATCACTTTTATCTACAGTTTTATAAGTTATATAATTTATAAATATATATTTTGATTTAAAATCATAATTCTCAATTCTTAATACATCACCGTTTACTATTATTTCTTTTTTTGTATCAATATCACATCTTAGTTCTAAATTATTATTATTTTTATATATTTCTTCTTTTAAATATATTATATCAATTAGATTATCATTATCTTTTATATGATCTGCATATATCAATAAAAATATATGTACTGCAACTTTTTTTTCCTTTTCTATACAAGATTTATTAATATTTATATTCCATATTTCAATCATCGTACTTGTATTTTGAAATAATTTATTAATTTCATTTTGTAATTCTTCGTTTAGGTAAATCATGTTAAAAAATTCTGTTACATCTTGTTGTCGCATACATTGCATATCTAAATAATTAGATATTAAATCATTTTTTAATTTATCTAGGTCTTCATTTGTCATATTGACATGTAATTTTCGACGAATAATACTATTAAATAGTTTTAATTTTTGTATTAATTGATCATTTTTTGTATAATTGTCAAAAAATGTATTTATTTCTGGAATACTAGATAATAATTGCATACAACTATTAAACCAACATTTAATATTTGAATTATCTAAACCTATTCTTTGCATAATATATATATATATATATATATATATATTATATTATATTTTTATATAATATTTTATATTAATATAATGAAAATATTTATAATATATCCTACACAATTATTTGAAAACAACCCATATTTAAAAGAAATGGATATAATATATATAGTAGAAGAACCATTTTATTTTACTGATAAACCATTTCATAAACAAAAACTAGTATTTCATAGAGCTACAATGAAATATTATTATAATTTAATAAAAAAAGATTACAAAAATATTCATTATATAACATTTGATAAAGTTAATTATAAAGATATTTTTTCAAATGCATCTGAAATACACTTATATGATCCAATAGATAAACCTATATTAAAAAAACTAAAACATAACAAATTAATAATATATGATACTCCATTATTTTTAGAAACAAGAAAAGATTTAGAAGAATATAGAAACAAACATACAAATAAAAAAAAATATTTTCATGATAATTCATTTTATAAATGGCAGCGAAAAAGATTAAATATTTTAATGGATAATAATAAACCTATACAAAATAAATGGTCGTTTGATAAAAATAATAGAAATCCTTTTGATAAAAATTATAAAGAAGATAAAATAATAACTTATAATAATGAATATATAGACGAAGCTAAAAAATATGTAAAAAAACAATTTTTAAATAATTTTGGATCTATCGATGATTTTTATTATCCGATAACACATAAAGAAACATACGAACATTTAAAAATATTTATAAAAAAAAAATTAGAAACATTTGGCAAATATCAAGATGGGATATCAAGTAATGTTGTTTTTGGTTCTCATTCCGTGTTATCTCCTATGTTAAATATTGGTTTAATAACACCTGAACAAGTAGTAAATGAAATATTAAAATATTATAAAAAAAACAAAGAGAATATAGAGACAGTAGAAGCATTTATAAGACAAGTTATAGGATGGAGAAGTTATGTTAGATTTATTTATCATTATCACGGAGAAGAAATGTTAAAAATGAATTATTTAAAACATAATAAAAAATTACCTAAATCATGGTATACCGGTAATACTAAAATCAATATTATAGATGATATGATTAATAAAGTTGATAAATATGCATATTTACATCATATAGAAAGATTAATGGTAATGGGTAATTTTGGTTTATTAAATCAAATTGATCCATTAGAATTATATGATTGGTTTATGATATGTTTTATTGATAGTTTTGAATGGGTTATGGTACCTAATGTTTTTGGTATGTCACAATATGCATTAAAAGATATAAGTATGATGACAAGACCGTATTTCAGTTCATCAAATTATATAAAAAAAATGAGTAATTATAAAAATAGCGGTTGGTTTGAATTATGGGATAGTTTATATTGGAATTTTGTTAATAAACATAAAAATATATTAAGTAAAATATATTCAACGGCAATCCAAGTTAAATTACTGACAAAAATGTCAGAAGAAAAAATAAATAATTATATAAATGTAGCAAAAAAAATATTAAAATAAATATTCAATTATTATAAGTTTTAAAAAATGATTTTTTTTATAAAACAAATATAATACAAATTTGATAATGTTACATAAAATAAATTTAAATGAATATAATTTTAATAATTGTAAATTTATAGTAATAAAAAATAGTTTAGATATAGATTTTAAATTTAATAATAAAGTAATTAAACCTAATCAACAAATATTTAAATCTTATAGTAATGAAATACTAACATTAGAAACAGAATTTAATATAGATATTAAAACATTAGGTTTTATAATTTTAATTAATATTTACAAAACAACTATAATAACAAAAGATTTTTTTTTATATTGTGGAAGTATAAAAAGTATATATAAAGATGTAAAATTAATAGAACCGTATATTAATAATGAATTTGTATCAATGTTTATATTAACAATAATAGAAATGTTAGAATTACACTATAAATATCATAATATATATGATCAAGAAATATCTAAAATAAATTATATTCCATTAAATATTCATTTTATTTGGTTAAAAAAAAATAATGATTCTAAATTTGTAACAGGATATTATAAATCATGGTTAAACAATCATCCTAATCATAAAATATATTTTTGGACGGATTATAATACTAATGAAATACCTGAAGAAATTTTGAATAATAAGCAAATTATTGTAAAATATAAACAAGATATATTTAAATTATTTAATAAATATAAAAATGATTTCAAAAATGCTATTGATATATTTTTTAAAATACAATTATTAGGAGGTAAATCAGATATATTACGATATTTAATTTTATATGATATAGGAGGTTTATATGTTGATATAAATGATTTTGAATGTTTTAAATCAACAGAACAATTATTTTATCAATATGAATTTGTTGTTGGTGCAGAGACATGTTTTGCAGATTTAGAAGATTTAATATTTATAAACAATGCTTTTATAATGTCAAAAAAAGAACATTTAATAATAAAAAGGTTATTAGATAATATGAATCCATATAATTATAATATTAATTATAATGATGTTTGGTATGAACAAGACGACTCATTAGCTAATATAACAGGTGTTTGTGTTTTTCGTAATATTGTATTAGGATATTTATTAGATCCTACAATAAAAGATAAAACAAAATATATTGTTTTGCCGTCTATATTTATTTATCCTTCGTGTTTTTATACAGAACATAATTATCATGTAATAAATTATAAAGATAATAAAGATAAATGGTTACATAGTGAATCTTTTGCAACACATTATTCACAACGATCATATTTATTAGATTAAAAATAAATAAAAAATACTTAACTAGATATTATTATATAATAAATAATGTCTTCATATAATGATAATTCTGAAAGTGATAATGAATATTCAGAAAGTGATGATAATTTAGAAAGCAATAGTGATAATAATTCAGAAAGTGATAATGAAGATTCAGAAAGTAGTGATTATGCTGATGAAGATTTAGGTAATGAATATTATGGAATGATTTTAGATAATAGATATATTATATTACAAAAAATTGGATCAGGAGGATTTGCTTCGGTATGGTTAAGTTATTATATAAATGATCCCAAAAAAATATATTATTATGCTATTAAAATACAAAATCCAGAATATTATGAAGAGGGTAAGTTAGAAGTTAATACATTTTTAAAAATTTCAAAAATTAAATCAGAATATTTAATGAATATGATAGAATATTTTAAAGTTAATTCATTAGATACAAAAAAATATTCTATTTGTATGGTTTTTGAATTAATGGCATGCTCATTATATCAATTAATTAGAAGAGGTAAATATAAAAAAGGATTGCCTCCAGAAATAGTTTATAATATTAGTTTGCAAATTATTGCAGGTATTAAAGATATACATGAAAAATTAAAAATGATTCATACAGATATAAAACCAGAAAATATTTTAATAAAAGGTTATGAAAAAAATATAAAATGTATTATTAATGAAATTGATAAATATAATTTATCTAATATGTATAAAGAATTATTAGATAATGAGAAAAATAATTATTCGTTATCTTTAAAAAAAAGGAAAAATATAAAAAAACTAAGACAAAATGTAAATAATAAAATGAAAGATAAAGTAATTATAATAATGGAACAAATAAATAATAATTATGAAAGTGGAAAAGAAGTAGAAAAAGAATTAGAAGATGATATAAATAATATTAAAATAGTAATATCAGATTTTGGTTCTATAATAGATTTAAATGATTATGATAAGAAAACAGAAATTCAAACAAGATATTATAGAGCTCCAGAAATAGTATTAAAATGTGGTTTTGATGAAAAATGCGACATATGGTCGTTAGGATGTACTATATATGAAATATTAACAGGTGATATATTATTTGATCCGGAAAAAGATAATGAACATAGTAGGGATTTTCATCATGTATATTGGTTTTATGAAATATGCGGTAATATACCTAAATGGATGATAGAAAAAAGTGATAAGAAAAAAGAGTTTTTTGATAAAAATGGTAAATTTCTAGTTAAAAAACCTGAATCTTGGGATATAAAACAAGTTATTAAAGAAGAAAAACAAATTGATATTATAGATGATGATAAATTAGATCAAGTTATAAATATGATATATTCAATGTTAAAAATAAATCCAAATGAGAGAACAATTAATAATTAAAAATAATTGAATTTTTTAAAATTATTAATTTAATTATAATAACAATATTACAAAGACCAAGACCAATACCAATTAATAAAATGGATAATAATGAAGAAATTGATAAACTAATTGAATTACCAATCGAGAGTATTTCAAATATAGCAACATATTTTGCTAATGATGGAAATTTAGCAAAAAATATAGTTAAATTTATAACTATGTATCAAGGTCCTATAGAAGATCAAATAATATAGCTTTATTTATAATTTATATTGGAGTACTTTTTAATATATCTATTGCTAGTAAAAAATGAAGATAAATATGTATAATAATTAGACTATTATATCTCGTGTTTTTAGTGTATAGAAAAAAATAATATATTTAAAAAAATATTGCAAAAAATAATTATAAACAATATAAAAAATCTACTATTATTAATAGATATATTATGACTGAAATATTATCCCAAGATTTTTTAAATAATATTAAGGATAAGTTACAGAATGTTAAAAGTACAAATGAAGCGGAAATATCAATATTACAAATCACATCATTAACAATTTTTAACAATATGTTAAAATCTTTTAAAAAAAGATCATTACAAAATAATTTAAAAATTAAATCAGAAAATTCTTTAGATGTTTTATATAATTATGATAATAATGGATTAAGCTCATATCGTATTTCAGTAAATGAATTAGAGAATATTAATAATATTATTTCTAATATTTATGAACGCGAAAATCATGTAGTTTTTGCATTATTATCTAGTTATATTTTACAAAAAAAAGAAAATATATTAATTATTGAAAAAATAAAAAATACAGATAATATGTTTGTAGATACGCCTAATAATTTAAAATTTAGGTTATCAGATGAAAAAAAAGTAGATATTGAACAAGTAAAAAAACTTCAATATCTAAATAATAAAGAAAGAAATAAAATAATTTTTAGATTTAAAAACAGGTTATCTTTATTAATATTTGAAGATGAAAATATTAAAATTAGTACAGATTTGACATTTGTAAAAACTACAAATAAAGCTGTTTATATTAATAGAGGTAAAGAAACATACGAGTTAGAAGTAGAGATGTTATTTAAAAAAGATATTAAAAACTTAGATAAAAAATACATAACAATGTTTATAAATGAAGTTATATATTTAATGAAAATAATTCAGAATACAGAAGAGATTATATCAATAGATGAAACAGAAAATGTATTAACAAAATTAAAACAATTGACTAAATCAGCAGATAATATTAAAGGTTTACCAGCAGTTCAAACAGTATCAGCAGAAGTTATTCATATAACAGATACTATTCCTAATGATTATTCAGTCACAGATAAAGCAGATGGAGAAAGACATTTTTTAATGATATTTAATAAGAATGTATATTTAATATCAAATAATCTGGTAGTAAAAAAAATAAAAGAATATAATAAAAAAGAAATTGAAAATTATGAAGATACAATTTTAGATGGAGAATATATATTTATAAAAAAATATCAAAAGTTTATGTTTCTAGGATTTGATATTTTATTTCATCAAGGAAAAGATATAAGAGAAGAAATGTTATTAACAAAAAGATATGAATTATTAAATGATGTTACAATTAAATTATTTGATCAAACTAAATCAATTAACAAGTATAATGGAGATTTTGATGTTAAAAAAATAGAAAAATATTATCAAAAAGACATTAAAGAATATGTTAGTATTATGAATGAAATATTAAATAAATCTAATAAAAAAAATATAATATTAAGTAAATATTTTATATTTCCTATTGGTGGTCATCCAGTAGAAATATATCTTTATAGTAAATTAATATGGGATGAATATGTAAATGCTCCGTATTTATTAGATGGGCTTATCTATACGCCAATAAAACAGAAATATAATATTATATCAAGTACAATAGTAAAATCAACATTTAAATGGAAACCAAGTAGTAAAAATTCAATTGATTTTTATGTATTATATGAAAAAGATCAAGATACAAAACAAATTTTAAATGTATATGATAATTCAATAGAAGAACCAGACGAATTAAATATAGATGATAAAGGAGAAATTCAAAAAGAAAAAAACAAAATATATAGAATATTAAATTTATATGTTGGAAAAAATGAAAACGGTAAAGAAACACCTGTATTATTTCAAAAAGAAGAAAAAAATTATATTGCAAATATTTATTTAACTAATAATGAAGTAAGGGATATAGAAGGTAATATTATTGAAGATAAAACAGTAGTTGAATTTGCATATGATAAAAACTTACCTGAACATTTTAGATGGATACCATTAAGAACACGAATGGATAAAACAGATATAGTTTTAAAATATCAAAAAAAATATGGTAATGCTGAATGGGTAAGTAATAAAACTTGGAAAAGTATGATGGATAGTATAGAAATAAGTGATATTGAATTACTTTCTAAATTAGATACATATGAAAAACATTCTACATATCTAAAAAGTAAAATTACAGCTAAATCTATTGAACAAATGAGACAAGAAAATAAATATTATCAAGAAAAAAATGAGCTAGCAAAACAAATGAGACAGTTTCATAATTTTATTAAATCAAATATAATTTATACATATTGTAGTTTATCCTATAATAAAAAAAAAATGGACATATTAGATATTGGGTGTGGTGTAGGTGGTGATATCAATAAATTTTATCACGCGCGTGTTGGATCATATATTGGTATTGATATAGATTATGGAAATTTATTTTCTGCAGGAGATAGTGCGACTAGTAGATATAATAATTTTAAAAAAAAATTTCCTAATTTTACAGACATGAAGTTCATCCAAGCTTCTGCGTCTGTTCAATTTGACCTTAATAACCAAAATGCTACTATTGGAAATATGAAAGATGAAAATAAAAAATTAATAATGAATACATTTGGTGAAGATGAAAATAGTAAAAATTATAAAACTTTTGATATTATGAATGCTCAATTCACAATTCATTATTATTTTGAAAACGACAACTCTCTTAATAATTTTTTAAACAATGTTAAAAAACATTTAAGACAACATGGATTTTTATTAGTTACTACTTTTGATGCTAATATTGTACATAATACATTTAATAAAGATGGTAAAATAAATGCAGAATATATGTCAAGTGATGGTAACAATTCAATATTATATGATATTAATAGATTGTATCCTTCTAATACTAAAAATTTAAAACAAACTGGATTAGCAATTGATGTTCTAATGAAATGGATTAATCAAGAAGATTATTATAAAGAATATTTAGTCGAACCTTCATTTTTAATTGAATCAATGGATAAAATTGGATTATCTTTAATTGAAACAGATACATTTAAAAACTTATTTGATAATTATAAAGATTATCTTAATAATTATGTAAAAAATGAAAGCATAGATAATACTAAAAAATTTTTAATGACAACAGCAAAGTATTATGACGAAAACTTTAAAAATTTCCACTCATATTCTTTCTTATTCAGATATTACATTTTTCAAAAAAATTAATTTATAAATTTAATTTTTATTATTATATATTAATATATTAATATATAATACCTTCTGCCTTTTCTCCATATTCTTCTCAAAGTACTTCTCTACAGGTTCTACATGGTTCTTAATGTGAGATGCTACTAGTTGCATCCCATATTGTTACAGTTAAAGGTCTAAAAGAATTATAATAATTATTATTATAACAATATTAATAATATATTTAAATAGTAAAAAATAAAACTTTTATAAAAAAAATTGATAATATATTTAATTAATATATATTTAAATATATATTAATTAAATAAATAATAATGAATAATTTTGAATTTAAAATTTGTCAAATACCAAAAAATGAAAAATTAAAAACTAATAATTATGATGTTAAATTTTCAAATTTTCTATCTCAACCAAGATTTAATTATGGATTTCATCATTACATTCATACAGCTAAAGAAAAATGTTCGATGTTTGATGATCCAAAATATGCTAAAAAACATTTAGTAACAAATCCATTTGAGCATCAAATAAATGAGTATGATAAAGATATTAAAAGTATGTCAGAATTATATTTTAAAGTTAAAAAAAATGGTATTATATCAAGAGCATTTTATAAATTATGGGAAATATTAATAATGTTTGATATCATACCAAGTAATCAAATCACAGCAGTATTTTTAGCAGAAGCTCCTGGTGCATTTGTACAAGCTACATCATATTACAGAATGAAGTTTAATAATGAAAAAGATTATTTAAAAGATAAGTTTTATTGTATTTCTGTTAATAATGGAAAAGATATTACTTTTAAAGAAGATATTTTAAAAGCATTAAACAATGTAACTATATGTAAAGAAAATAACGGCGATATTACAAATATAAATAATCAAAAAGATCTTAAACAAATAGTAAATGAAGCAGACTTAATAACAGCTGATGGAGGATTTAATTGGATGAATGAAAATTACCAAGAACAAGAGGCATATAGACTAATTCTTGCAGAAATTATTAGTGCTTTTAGGCTACAAAAAAAATCTGGTAATTTTGTTTTAAAAATTTTTGAAACATTTACACCTATAACATTAAAATTATTATTACTATTAAACACTTATTATGATGAAGTAATAATTTATAAACCATTTACTAGTAGATCAAGTAACTCTGAAAAATATGCAATTTGTAAAAAATTCAAAGGTATCGATAATAAAGAATTAAATAAACTTGAAACTTTATTAGAAAATATTAATAAAAATGAAATGAAAAATAATTATATTACTGATATATTTTTAGATTATAAACTTTCGGATGATATAATTGATTTAAATAGAAAACTGTCAATTGATATTTCTAATAAACAATATTTATCAATAAATAATACTATTACATTTTTAAATAATGGAATATTCTTTGGAGATGAATATTCTAAATTTCATGATAAACAAATTGTAGCAAGTGAGTTTTGGATTAATACATTTCTACTATCGGATAATAATTTACAAAATATTAGAAAAGAAATAAACAAAAAAATTATTTATTATTAATAACGATAAGGAAACATATAAGGATTAGGAGTAGGACTACTACTGCTAAATAAAAAATATAATAATAGACAAATAATACCAATACCAATAATAATAACAATTTTTTCTTCTATTACTATTTCATTAAATTCTATATTTTTTATTTTATCTAATAATTTATTATAATCTATATTTTTTATTTTATTTAATAAGTCATTATTACCTGTATCTGTATCAAAACCAGAACCAGAACCAGAACCAGAACCAGAACCAGTACCAGAACCAGTACCAGAACCAGAACCAGAACCAGAACCAGAACCAGAACCAGAACCAGAACCAGAACCTGGTGCTGGTGCTGGTGCTGGTGCTGGTGGCGGTGGTTCATCCTTACAATCATTTATTATATTTAATGCACTTGCACCTTTTACATTTACATCACCCTCAATATTCACTAGACACATTTTAATATCACAATTACCATTGATTTTTTTTTTATATGCATTAGCACCCGTACAATTTCTATTTAAACATTCTGGTCTAGTAATAAATAATTGTTTTTCTTTACCTTTTATTTTAGAATATTTATAATCAAAATATTTTTCATCATAACATGCACAAATAGGATTTTCTAAAGTATCTAGTTCTGTTAAATCTGTTCTATTAATTTTTGTGTCATTTTTTTGTACTTGTGATCCTTCACTATTACAAAATCTGGTTATTTCGGTTCGTACAGGATTTTCATCTATCAAAACGTTACTTAATAAGTTTTTTTTACAAAAGTCTTCAGTTTTTATATTATTACCTTTACAATATCCTATAATAGCACTTTTACAAACTTCAAGTCTTTGATCATTAGCACCACAATAATTTTTACAATATTGATCAAAATTATCTGCTCTACAATATTTTTGAATTGGGCCTTTACAAACTTCAAGTCTATGATCATTTGAACAATAATTTTTACAATATTGATCAAAATTACCTGCTGTACAGTAGTTTTGAAGTGCAGTAGGACAATTTTTTTCATTTGTACAATAAGTGCTACATGTATTTGTAGTAAATATACTTCCTTCAGCAGAACATTTTTTTTGTATAATATCATCTTTAATATTACTACATATATTATCATTTACCATAGTATCAATATGTAATGAATTACAATAATCACGTATTTTAGGACATTCATCTCTATTATTAGAACACCAATTATAACAATTTGAATTAGAAGATAAATTTGCACTAGAGCATTCATAACGTTGATTTTTCCAACAGTCAGAATCTTTATAACAGTTATGCTTAACTATATTTGGGTTTGGATCATTATTACAATCCCAATCCCATTTATGAATACTATGATTGCACATTTTTTTAACACTACGGCTTTCATAAAAATCGTCTTTTCTAACCTCAGGCGTATTATTATAATAACAATGAGGGCCCTCTCCACCTTGGTGTTTTTTGTCCCAACCACACCATTCATATGCTCCTTCAGGATCAATTTTAAGAGATCCTACTTTATTTCCCCAACCACCATTAGGACAATCATTCCAAGTTGGAAAACAAGGCATACCTTCAAATGTTCCCATATATTTGTCGTCTATATTATATTTATCATTTCCCGTCTGGTATTTAGTATGTGAATATAATGTTACTCCCATTATAATATAATATAATATAATATATTATATTATTTATTATAATATTTATTTTTATTTTTTAATATTTGGATATAAATATTTTTCTGCTAATTTTTCTCCTAAATCTTTTTCTACACTATCTTTAAGATCTTGATTTTCATTTATTTTTACAATTCCTTCTAACATTTGTTCCAAAAATGTTAAATCTTTATTTTGAATAATATTATTAAATAATGTAGGATAAGATTCATAAAATGTTGGAAATAATTGAATTAAATAAGTTTGATAATCATTGTTATTATTACTTTTCATTTGTTTTAGTGTTTCTGTATTAATAATTTGTTGTAAAAAATTCACTGTATCTCTTATAGATTGTATTTCTTGATTAATATCAGTATTAATATTTGTATCAGTCATTATATAAGTATAAAAAAAATTATTCTTTAATCTGTTTTAAGAAATTATCATTTATAATTTCTTCTAAATTTTGAAACAAAGGATTGTTATATTTATCATTATCATTATATAAAATTTGTTTATTTTCTTCTAAACCTATTGGAATTATTAAATAATTTATAATAAAATCTTGTATTATTTTATCATTATAATTAAATAATTTAATATTATCAGTATAACACATTTGATATCCGTATTCGATACTGTCTTTTATTTTTCCAAATGAAATTATAATATTTTTTTTATTTTTATTAAAATTTTCTTCTAAATAATAAACTTTAAACATATTGTTTTCTTCATAATATATCCAAATATTACATTCAAAAATCCCAGATATTAGTAATATAACCTCATTATTAATGATATTATGTTTAATAATATTTATTAACTTCTTTCTATTTATATTTTTATTTATATTTGTTAATTCTAAAAATATTAAAATAAAATCATTATAATTATCAAATGCTTTTAAAAAACATTTAATAAATGATTTATAATTTTCGCCTATATCATAATCATATTTACTAATATTTAAAATATTATTTTTTTTAATTTCATGTTTATAATTAGGTGCTAAAGTATCAATTATAGTATTAATATTTATCATTTATTAATATTATTAAATAATATTATTTTAAATTGTTATTAATTCAATTTTTATTTATAAAGTTTATTAAAGAATCTAAATCTCTACCATCATTATATTCAATTACTTTAGAATTATTAATATAATAAATTGTCGGATATCCTTGTAAAAAATTTATTTTTTTTATAAACGGATCTGTACTTTCAATCTCAAAAATATTATATTTATTTTTATTTATTTTAGTTTTAAATGTATTCCATACAGGCATAAAGTCTGTACAATAACCACACCAATCCGCATAAAATAATATTATTGTTGGATTTTTTAAATTATACATATATAATATAATATATAATATATATTAATTATATATTAATAATGAGTGAAAAAAAAAATTTAACAGAAACTAAAACAGAAACAGAAACAAAAAATGAAAATTTTTTTATTGAATTTTTATCATTATATTATAATATTATAAATTTAGAAGATTGTATTAATTGGTGTAAAAATAATATAGATCAACATATTATTACAATTAATAGAATATTAGATGTAACATGGGAAGTTATTATAAAACCAGAAGATTTTGCAAATTATGAAACTATAGATAAATTAATAAAATTATATATTTTAATATATAAAAATAAATATAAAAAAGATATAGAATATCATATTATGGATAAAATATTAAGACATAATGGGAAAAAATTTTTAAATACAAATTTATTATATTATTCTAATAGATCATATCAAAAAAAAATAAAAAAATCTATCTATAATAATATATAAATCATAAAAATGTTTACACAACGGAGATGGATTATTGATAGTAAAGGAAAAGTAAGAAAAATACCTATTATAGGTTTTAATCCTTTAGAAAAAATATATATTCCGGCTTTAAGTCCTACTTTATCTCCTGTTTTATCTCCTACTTTATCTCCTTCTTTTAGTCCTATTTTTAATCCTACTTTTAATCCTACTTTTAATCCTATAATACCTATTGCCCCTGGTGTATTTTTAACTCCTTCTTCTTCTCCAGCTCCTCCTGCTGTTCCTGCTGTTGGTGCTGCTGGTGCTGCTGGTGCTGGTGCTGCTGGTGCTGCTGGTGCTGGTGCTGGTGCTGCTGGTGCTGCTGCTGGTGCTGATGGTGCTGCTGGTGCTGGTGCTGGTGCTGCTGGTGCTGCTGGTGCTGGTGCTGGTGCTGCTGGTGCTGCTGCTGGTGCTGCTGGTGCTGCTGGTGCTGGTGCTGGTGCTGGTGCTGCTGGTGCTGCTGCTGGTGCTGCTGGTGCTGCTGGTGCTGCAGGTGCTGCTGGTGCTGCTGGTGCTGCTGGTGCTGCTGGTGCTGCAGGTGCTGCTGGTGCTGGTGCTGCTGTTGCTCCTGGTGCTGGTGCTGCTGGTGCTGGTGCTGCTCCTGTTGTTCCTGTTGCATCCCCATTAACTTACAATTTAATAACACCAAATATTACTAATATAAGAAATTTAACTAATCCAGATCAAGATCCAGAACTAAGAAAAAAAGTTGTAAAACATTTTTATAATCAATTAAAAGAAGTATATTTTCTTGGCAAATTTCAAAAATTATTAAAATATGTTATAGTTGATGAAAATAATAAAGTAAGATTAGTAAATTCATTTAGTGAATTACAACAAAATAAAAATAATAATAATAATTTTACATTAAGAATTAAATTTATTACAGAAAATATATTTAGTAAATATGATTTAGAAGTTTTAATATCTAAATTAATTGCTAAATATAGCATGTTATATTCTGAAGATGAAGATAATATTCATTGGTATAATGCTAAATATAAACATGCTAGTATAATTAAAAAAGCAATGTACAAAAAAATTAAATATAGATTACAAAAAAAAGTTAATTTTTAAAAAAAATTGAGAATATAAATACATAAAATTAATAAATTTATATATTGTTAAAAATAGTTGTGGAAGTTTATGTGTTATATAGAATATAGAATATATTCTATATAATGTGATCTAAACAATACAGAATATATTCTATATTCTGTATCATTATGTCAGCTAAAATAGATACTTATATTGTTGCTTTGATTTTCAAAGGTGTTATTAATATGTATATCCAGTATTTTGGATTGTCTGATTATCTATGTATCGAGATTCCTAAAAACTCAGTCGTGTATTATGATAATAATCTATATATATTTAAGACAATATTTACCGTCGAGAAGAAGATATCTGATGATATGTATATTGTGTCTAAAGCGCAGTATGAAAAAGCTGTTAACGAAGAAAGGATGATAACAATTAAAAGTCTGTTATCATTAGACAACTTTTTGAAGTCAAATTATCGTATTTTTGTAGATGTAAAAAACAAAGATACTTTTATGGTAAAGTTGAAGTAGTCTCTAAAGTTTAGTTTATATAGCTATATATAAATATTTTATTTATTACAGAATTCGGATTTTTAAAAAAATTTGAGAAAAAAAATGTATGAATCTAATAATATTATAATTATTAGATTACTGTTTTTATCATGATTCAATATGTCTGTATCTGTAATTGATTCGTATATTTGTGCTATGATTTTAGAAAAAGATATCACGTTGTCTATTGTAAAGTATGATTTAAAAAGTTATTTGTGTATCTATTTGCCAAAAAATCAAATCATATTCTGGGATGGTGATATATACATTTATAAGACGATTTTCACAGTCTTAAACAAGATATCAGACAATACATATATTGTGTCTAAGGCAGAATATAGTAAGTCTTCTGATCCCGCCAGGATGATATCAATCGAAACCTTGATATCATTATATTCATTCATGACTTCAAAGTATCATAGTCCAAAAAGTATGTATATGAAAAAAAGTAAGTTCTCAAAGCCTACTGTATTTGATGTTAAGAATAGTTTTTTGGTTGTACTTGAGTAGCAATATATCACTAGAATATCAGTTATTTTATGTAGTTGTTGTTATTTTACATAGTTACTTATCAACAGTTCATTTATTACAGAATTAGGATTTTTTGAATTTATCTTTCTTTTACAATTATATAAAGTTTTAATATAATAATTATTAAAACTTTCTCTCACAAATAATATGTCTGAATTACTCATTAAGAAATTAAATTTAGATTTTTTACATAAATCAAATAATTGTTTATGTTCGTAAAATTTATTATTTGTATAATTATTATATGTATTAAAATATGGTGGATCTAAATATACAAAATCATCATCTTTTATTAATTTAATACTTT
>Ga0315906_10003387_pt1 | contig 21176 bp, 20 predicted proteins | sample LakEriMetagenome_4_FD_203526 | JGI IMG/M metagenome (GOLD analysis project Ga0315906, IMG submission 203526) | Freshwater fungal communities from buoy surface, Lake Erie, Ohio, United States - Buoy 2 MA122 | ecosystem: Environmental > Aquatic > Freshwater > Lake > Lake biofilm | place: USA...
TTTAAAGACTGGAAATCAGACTTAAAAGGGAATAACGATCTGCTGTGTTTAACACAACCTCAGATCGTACGCGCCATCCATCAGCAATACATTGAAGCAGGTGCAGATATCATTGAGACAAATACCTTCAATGCACAACGAATTTCACTGGCAGATTACCATATGGAGTCTCTTGCATATGAACTGAATGTGGCAGCTGCAACAATCGCGAAAGAAGCAGTTGTTGCCTCCGGCAGACAAGCATGGGTTGCTGGTGCAATCGGCCCAATGAACAAAACACTTTCACTTAGTCCGGATGTAAACAATCCCGGCTTCCGCGGAATGAACTTTGATGAAGCTGTCTCCGCTTATTACGAACAAGTAAAAGGACTTATTGACGGCGGTGTGGATTTGTTACTCATCGAAACCATCTTTGATACCCTCAATGCCAAAGCAGCCATCTACGCAATTAAAAAATATTTTCAGGACACAGGAAAACAAGAATTACCGATCTCCATCTCAGGAACAATAACCGATGCCAGTGGAAGAACACTGAGCGGACAAACACTGGAAGCTTTTTATATTTCCGTGATGCATGCCAATCCGTTAAGTGTTGGATTGAATTGCGCACTCGGCGCACATGAAATGCGTCCGCATATTGAAGAGCTTAGTCACCTCGCAAAATGTTTTGTATCTGCATATCCGAACGCCGGCCTTCCCAATGCGATGGGTGAATATGATGAACGCCCGGAAGATACAGGACACTATCTGGAAGAATGGGCAAAAGCAGGCTGGGTGAATATAGTAGGTGGATGTTGCGGCACTACGCCCGATCATATCCGTCATATTGCTGATCATGTAAAAAACATCACTCCAAGAAAAAGACCGATTACTGAAACTACACTTTCATAAACATGACCACAATCAAACCATATTCCCGCTTCTCAGGTCTTGAACCGTTGGTGGTCAGACCTGAAACCAATTTTGTGAATGTCGGCGAGCGTACAAATGTTACCGGCTCTAAAAAATTTGCTAGGCTCATCAAAGAAAACAACTACGAAGAAGCTTTAAGTATTGCGCGGCAACAAGTAGAAAACGGTGCGCAGATCATTGATGTGAATATGGATGATGCATTGCTGGATGGTGTGGATGCGATGAAAACTTTTTTAAATCTGCTTCAGAGTGAGCCGGATATTGCGCGTATTCCTGTGATGATCGATTCTTCGAAATTTGAAATCATCGAAGCCGGTTTGAAATGTGTGCAGGGAAAATGTATTGTCAACTCCATCTCTCTCAAGGAAGGCGAGGAAAAATTTCTTGAGCAAGCACGTATTTGTCAGCTATTTGGCGCAGCAGTTGTTGTAATGGCATTTGATGAAAAAGGACAGGCAGATACACAAACTAGAAAAATTGAAATTTGTCAGCGTGCTTATAATATTCTGACAACGCAACTTGGCTTTGATCCGCAGGACATCATCTTTGATCCAAATATTTTCGCAGTTGCTACTGGGCTTGAAGAACATAATAACTACGGTGTTGATTTTATAGAAGCAACCCGTGAAATCAAAAGAAGAATGCCGCTGACCAAGATAAGTGGAGGCGTCAGTAATCTTTCATTTTCCTTCCGAGGTAATGAACATGTACGCGAAGCGATGCACAGTGTATTTCTGTTCCATGCCATTAAAGCCGGTATGGATATGGGTATTGTGAATGCAGGACAGTTAGTGGTATATGATGAAATTGAACCGAAACTGCGTACTCTTTGTGAAGATGTGATTCTGAACCGCAACAACGATCAGAACCAGTCTACGGAAGCACTCATTGCGTTTGCTGAAACCGTGAAGGCCAAAGGCAAAGAGCAGGTGAAAGATGAAAAATGGCGGCAAGCAAGTGTTGAAGAGCGATTAAAGCATGCGCTAATCAACGGCATCACTGAGTATATTGATGGTGATACAGAAGAAGCGAGACAAAAATACCCTCGTCCGCTTGATGTGATCGAAGGTCCGCTGATGGCAGGCATGAATGTGGTGGGTGATTTATTTGGTGCCGGTAAAATGTTTTTACCGCAAGTAGTGAAGAGTGCGCGTGTGATGAAGAAAAGTGTTGCTGTTCTTACGCCTTATATTGAAGCAGAAAAAACACAAGCATCATCTGCCGGAAAAATTTTGCTTGCTACCGTGAAAGGAGATGTACATGATATCGGGAAAAATATAGTCGGAGTTGTTCTCGGTTGTAATGGTTATGATATCATCGATCTTGGAGTGATGGTGTCTGCAGATAAAATTCTCGATACAGCAGAAAAAGAAAATGTTGACATTATTGGACTAAGCGGACTCATTACCCCTTCCTTAGACGAAATGGTGCATGTGGCTTCTGAAATGAAAAGAAGAGGTATGAAGCAGCCGCTACTTATCGGAGGCGCTACCACATCGCGCATGCATACCGCAGTCAAAATCTCTCCCTCTTATAAAAATGGTGTCATTCATGTACTGGATGCGTCGCGTAGTGTAACAGTTGCGACTTCTTTATTAAGTAAAGAACAACGACAACCGTTCCTGTCAAACATTGAGAAAGAATACATCCAACTCAAGCAGGATTTCGAAAACAAGAAAACAGTTAAGACATTGCTGCCATTCACAGCAGCACAACAAAACAATACAAAAATTAACTGGAACAACTATGCTCCCGTTCAACCTTCATTCACAGGCAACAAGCAGTTACCTGAAATTGATTTGCAGGAATTGAGAAAATACATCGACTGGCAACCCTTCTTCATTGCCTGGGAATTGCATGGAAAATTTCCTGCAATATTAACTGATGCCGTGGTGGGTGAAGAGGCAAAAAAATTATTTGAGGATGCAAATCTTTTGTTGGATCAGATCATTTCAGATAAATGGCTCACTGCGCAGGGAACCATTGGATTCTGGCCGTCAGTAAGCAACGGGAAAGACACTGTTACGATTACTGATAAAAACAACAATATCAATCTTGAGTTTCTCCGCCAACAAAGCAAGAAAGCGGAAGGTCAACCCAATGTATCTCTTGCTGATTTCATTGCACCGGAATCGAGTGGCATCAATGATTATATCGGTGCATTCAGTGTTACCATCAAAGGCATTGAACCACATATTCAAAAATTTGAAACAGCCCAGGATGATTACAATAAAATTATGTTGCAGGCACTGGCAGATCGTTTGGTAGAAGCATATGCCGAATATTTACATGAAAAAGTGAGAAAAGATTACTGGGGTTATGCCAAAGATGAATCGCTTGATAATGACTCTTTGATTCAGGAAAAATATGTTGGCATCCGTCCCGCTCCCGGCTATCCTGCCTGCCCCGACCACACAGAGAAATACAAGTTATTTGCATTATTGGGAGGAGAAGAACAAACCGGTATTCATCTTACTGAATCATTGGCAATGTATCCTGCCTCCTCTGTTTGTGGTTGGTATTTCGCACATCCTGACAGCAAATATTTTGGAGTCGGAAAAATTCAGGAAGATCAGCTGGTCGATTACGCAAAAAGAAAAGGCATGAGTAAAGATGAAGCGATCAAATGGCTGAGACCGGTGCTGGAGTAAAATCTTTCGGACCTTTAATTTTGTTCTTATATATTACAATGCGTATCATTTCATATAACGTAAACGGCATAAGAGCTGCAATAAAAAAAGGATTTCTTGAATGGCTTGCTACAAATCCTGCAGATGTCATTTGTGTGCAGGAGACGAAAGCATTGCAGGAAGATGTAGATCAAACCCTTTTTCGTAAATTAGGTTACGAAGATTACTGGTTTAGTGCAAAGAAGAAAGGATACAGCGGTGTTGCTATTTTCACTAAAATAAAACCCGACCAGATTATATATGGCAATGGTCATGGTGATAGTGACGAGGAAGGCAGAGTGATACAGGCCGATTTTGGTGATATAAGACTAATCAATGCCTATTTCCCGAGTGGCACCAGCGGCACTGAAAGACAGGATTTTAAATATGTGTGGCTTGATGAGATTGAACGCTGGTTAAAGACGCTGAAAAAAAAACACCCGAATTTGATTTTACTCGGCGATTATAATATTGCACACCAGGAAATCGATATCCATGATCCGAAAGGAAACAAAAAATCGAGCGGTTTTCTTCCGCCGGAAAGGGACTGGATGACAAAATTTTTACAAAGCGGGTGGGTAGATACTTTTCGGGAAATCCATCCGGAACCTCACCGTTATTCATGGTGGAGTCAGCGTTTCCCTAGTGTAAGGTTAAATAACAAAGGCTGGAGAATTGATTATATCAATGTCACAGAAACACTGCGAAACAAAATCAAGGACGCGGAAATTTTTCCTGATGTTAAACACAGCGACCACTGTCCGGTTTATCTTGAATTAAAAAAATAGTTAAGAGATGTTCATTTACAATGTAACAGTGAAAATAGATCCGACAATTGAAGCTGATTGGATAAAATGGATGAAAGAAGAACACATTCCAGAGGTTCTTGCAACCGGGAAATTTTTTGAAAGTCGATTTGTTAGGTTAATCGATGTTGACGAGTCTGAGGGTCCTACATTTGCCGCACAGTATACTGCTAGAACAAAAGAAGATTACGAGGATTACATAACCCATTTTTCTCCCGAATTACGCAAAAAAGGACTGGACCGTTGGGGGAATTTATTCATTGCCTTCCGCACGGTGATGCAAGTTGTGGAGTGATTGTGGATATTTGGCGTTATTCAGCCCCAAAATGGCAAAACCCTTTCCAGATAAAGCTTTTAGCTATTTAATTTAATTTTTGGCAGTAAAAAAAGCTTCTATATTTGCGGCACGAAAAGATTACCGCAATAATCTTATAGCACTTATAAAACCTATCATACTATAAAAAAAAGACCATGAACAAGGGTGATTTAATTTCAAAGATTTCAGAAGATGCAGGTATTTCAAGAACACAAGCAAATGCTGCAATTGATTCATTTGTAGATGCGGTAACAAGGTCTCTGAAGGGCGGTGGCAAGGTAACACTTGTAGGGTTTGGCACATTTTCTGTCAGCAAACGTTCAGCTCGTGTAGGACGTAATCCTCAAACAGGAGAAACCATTAAAATAAAAGCAAAGAAAGTTGCTAAATTTAAGGCCGGCAAGGAATTATCTGAAAAAATCTGATACTCAAATATTCAAAACTTTAAATCTTAAAATTTACATTATGGGAAGAGGTGACAAAAAAACAAAACGCGGTAAAATTTCTAAAGGCAGCTTCGGTAAATCACGTCCTGCCAAAGCAACTAAGAAGAAGTCTGCTGTTGCAAAAAGCAATTAAGGCAAAAGTTATTTTGATTAAAAACCGCTTCCATCTACGAAGCGGTTTTTTTATGGATATTATTTGAACGCCGTTTTAAATTAGGTTTAGGCTTGTTGAAGTTCGGATTCAGCAACAGACAATGCCTCCGTTTGTTCCTGTAAACGTTGTTTCATTTGCTTCAGTGAAAAAACTGTATGAGGATTATTTTGAAATGAAAGATTGAGCTGCTCGATAACTTGGGCACGTTGTGTCAATTCATTTATTAATCTAGTCTCAGCTTGATTGTTATCTGCTTCAGCGTTCGGAAGATTTTTTTGTTCCTGCAGCATTTTTTGAAAGCGAGTTAGCTGACGCTTTGCTTTAAACAAAGCCAACTCCATCTCTTCTCTTGCCTGCAAATAATCATCATCCTCTCCGGATTCATATATATCTTCAGAACTACTGATCTTTTCATAATCATCTGAATACAACGATTCATCCTTAGTTTCACGATTTTGTAATTCCTGATTGACGGGAAATCTTAACTGCTCTTCTAATTTTTCAATTCTATTTTCCAGCTGTTTTATCAGATCATTATTCTTTCCTGATAGCTTAGGTAAATTTTCATCCAGATCATAATTACGCAATCTTTGTTTTTCCTCTGCGCTGATAAAATCTTCTTCAGTGCTTTCTGCTTCAATTTTTTCGGAAGATGTACCGACCGACAGGAAATTATATACCACTGCTCCGCATACTAATGCAGAAAACAAAAAAAGTAAAAGTTCAGGCCATGAAAACTGGATCATAAACTATAAATTCATTCAGCCATAAATACTTTATCACTGTATAGTGAAAAAATCTACTTTCTATTTCCCGTTTACGACGGTGCCCACATTTTCTCCCGTTACCACCCTTTTCAGGTTGCCCGTTCTGTTCATATCAAATACAATAATAGGAAGATTATTTTCCATACAAAGAGTAAATGCGGTCATATCCATCACTTTTAAGTTTTTGCTTACGCATTCCTGAAAAGAAATGGCATTGAATTTCGTAGCAGTGGGGTCCTTTTCGGGATCTGCCGTATAAATGCCGTCTACCCTTGTTCCTTTTAAAATAACATCTGCACTAATCTCAATAGCACGGAGTGAGCCGGCTGTATCAGTTGTAAAATATGGATTTCCGGTGCCGGCTCCGAAAATTACAACCCGTCCTTTTTCAAGATGCCTGATTGCCCTTCTTCTGATGTAGGGCTCAGCTATTTGTTCCATTTTAATCGCACTCAGCAACCTGGTGTAAACACCGATTTTTTCGAGCCCGGCCTGCAATGCCATACCATTGATAACGGTAGCCAGCATACCCATGTAATCGCCGTGCGCTCTTTCAATACCTGTTTCAGCTTCATTCATGCCCCGGTATATATTTCCTCCGCCAATGACAACGGCTACCTGTACACCCAACTCCGTAAGCTCCTTTATATCCTGTGCGTATTGCCCAATAACAGAAGAGTCCATTCCAAAATTTTTATCCCCCATCAAGGCTTCACCGGAAAGTTTTAATAAGATTCGTTTATAACGAGGCAGCATAACAAATTGATTTTTCTGATTTAAGTGAGGCGAAGATAAAAATTATAGTGGTAGTAGTTGACAAGTACGTTTTTTTATTTAATACCCCCCCCAAAAAAAACATTATCGGTAAATACGTTCGATTGCATCTCTGTATTTCTCCATGATCACTTTTCTTTTCAACTTGAGAGTAGGTGTAAGTTCACCACCGTCAACAGTCCATTCTTCAGGTAATAATTCAAATTTCTTAATCTGTTCTACATGGCTGAACTGAAGATTAAATTCCTCTACAATATTTTTATATAATTCCAATACACTTGGATGAGACAACAAGTCGTACTTAGTACCAAAACTGATCTGGTGTTGCTTGGCCCATTCGCACAGATGATCAAATGCTGGAACAATGAGGGCAGCAGCAAATTTCTGCTCCGGTCCCACCACCATCATCTGTTCAATGAATTTACTTTCTTTCATCTTGTTTTCAATAGGCTGGGGCGCAACATATTTACCGCCACTTGTTTTAAAAATTTCCTTTTTCCGGTCGGTGATTTTCAGGAATTTCCCCTGGATAAACTCGCCGATATCTCCGGTATGAAAAAAACCTGCCGAATCAATCACTTCAGCAGTAAGATCAGGTCTCTTGTAATACCCCATCATCACATTTTCTCCCTTGCAGCAAATCTCACCATCCTGCTCCAGTTTTACCTCCACTCCTTTTATTACCGTCCCCACGGTGCCAAACTTTCGGTTCTCCGGATTAAACCTGTTAACGGAAATAACAGGCGACGTTTCCGTAAGACCATAGCCCTCCATGATATTCATTCCGCCGGCAGTAAAAATGCGAAGAAGTCTTACCTGACAAGCAGCGGCTCCGGTTACAATGGCTTTTACATTTCCACCCAGCCCTTCCCTCCATTTGCTGAAAATCAATTTATTTGCAATAGCAAGTTTGAGACGGTAACCTATTGAACCTTTGTTGTGAACATCATATTTCCCGGCAAGGTCTACTGCCCAGAAAAACAGTTTTCTTTTTACTCCGGTTAACTCCTGCCCTTTACCCATGATTCGCTCATAAACTTTTTCAAGCAAACGAGGAACAGTTGTAAAAACTGCGGGCTGTACTTCTTTTAAATTATCTCCAATCGTATCCAAACTCTGCGCATAATAAATAGATACGCCGTTAAACATGTAGATATAAGACACCATCCGTTCAAAAATATGATTGAGCGGAAGAAAACTCAATGCCTTATCCTCTGAATTACAGAATTCAGTAAACACTTCCTCACAGGCAAGCACATTGCTTAAAATATTCTGATGACTAAGCATCACACCCTTAGGTGTTCCTGTTGTACCCGAAGTATAAATAATAGTAGCAAGATCCTGATAACTTACCCTGTCGCCAGATTCTTTCACCCTTTTAAAATCAGTATCATCAGCTTTAGTGAGCAAATCTTTCCAGTGCAATGCGTGGCTTAGCATATCAAATGAGTAGACGGCTTGAACAGATGGCGTATTTGAACGTACCGACTGTACCTTTTGAAACAAATTTTCATCACTTACAAAAACAAGTTTAACAGCAGCATCATTTAAAATAAATTCAAGCTCCGCATTAGCAAGTGTTGGATAAAGAGGTACAAGTACAGCACCTGTTTGCTGTATCGCCAGATCCAGTATTAGCCATTCGGGACGATTATTCGAAATCACTGCTATTTTATCACGGCCCTCTACAGACATATCGCCACCACTTACGCCAATATGAACAAGTCCGGCAGCCAGTTGATTAACAATCTGCTGCACTTCCTTTGTTCTGTATTTTTTCCATACGCCATCTTCTTTGGAAGCAAACATATCATCCTTCGGGAAGTGATGCAGCTGATAATTGATGCAATCGAAAAGTCTTGTAGGCTTCATGGCAACTTTATTTTTAGTAAATATAATCGATCAGTTAAGTTATGAATTTTATTGATGAAAGAAGGTATTAAAATTTAGTTTTGAACAACTACAGCAGTCGATAAATTAAAACAAAGCAGTGAAATAACTGGAAAAGAATTACCTTAAAGAAAGAATATTTTTCTAACCATGGACTCCAAGCGTTTAGATGCTGCAATTTCCCGCCGTTCTATTGTAAAACTTGCCAAATGTTTATACGGACAAAACACCATTAAGGCCGACGCGTTCCGGCATATACTCGCTGCTGCGTATTACACAACAAAATTGGGTTATTATCCGGCTTTAGCAGGAGGATACCTTGTTGAAATTTTAGGCGCTGTTAAATCAATGATTAAACTAAATGGTTTCGTAAGCGGCTGGAAGATGGATATGCTCAACAATGAAATCGGCTTTAATATGGGAAAGAAATACAGAAAGGCTTCATTTGATGAACTCGCGGAAAAGACAAAACTTATTATAGAGGAAGGAAATTTTTATAACGAAGCCGGACATCTATTTAAAGAAAAGAAAGAAAATTAAATTGATTACTTCCTATGAAAAAGATCTGATGCCATACCTTTCACAGAAAATCAGCGGCCACGATAATACTGACCTTCCGGGACTTTAAACAGTTTTGATTTCTGGAAGCGGGTAAATTCTGCGTAAGAAGTTGCATGTGTCTTAGTCCAGTTTTCAAAAGAAGAGAGGTTTGATGGTGCTTCGAAAATCCAGAAATTATACGCTTCAAATAACCCTTCCTGGAGCAATTGAAGATGGTGATCAAATAGCCTGAAAGTATAGCGGGCTTTATACTCATGATTCCAGTCAAGTATAAAACGTGTACGAAGCATGATTAATGACTCTGTTGTGATGCCATTGATTACTGAGCTGCTGTTTTTTTGCAACATACTTAAAACGGCAGATGAGAAATCATTGCTTGCTTTTGTTTGTTTTGTAAGTTGAGAATTCTGAAGAAAAATACGCTTGTAGGTTTCGAGCAGCAAAGACTTAATTTCTGCTGTACGGTTGCTGTAGCTTTCCATATTGATGAACATCTCTCCGTACAGAAGCGCCCAAATTAAGTCGCGAGTATAACTGTAAAAACGTGCCGCATGATAATAGTTTGCTGCAAAAGAAGGATCAGATTTAATACCAAGCTCCCATTGCTGAATACAGTTATTGTCCTTATTCATCCAAAGCAATTCACCATATTCAGCATAGAGAGGTCCACTGTTGGGATACTTTTTTAATCCTTTCTTATATAGCTTCTCACACTCTTTTACTTCCTGTAGTGCTTTGTGCAGATTGCCTGCTATCTGAAAAACCTGTACATCTGCATCCTCTCTTTCGAGAAGAGGCTGTATAATTTCCTTCGACTTGATATAATCCCTTTGGTAATAATAAGTAAGTGCAAGGTCTTTCTGCACCTGAATATTTTGCGGATCAATTGCTAAGGCTTTGTTGAGAACAAGCACTGCATTGTTCCAGTCGCCCGACCGCATAAATTGACGTGCCGTTTCCTGTAGTTGTGAAATATCCTGAGACTTGACAGTAAGTGAGTGTGTAAGCAGGATGCAGGAAATTAAAATTAGAATAGTCTTCCTCATACGATGTAAAAGTAAAACAAAGCTTATGAATCGAAGGAAGGAAAAATGATAATGAAATCTAAATCTTTCCGTTAATCAGGTGAGTAAGTAAGCCGTCGCGCAACTTTGGCTCAAACCAGGTACTTTTCGGTGGCATAATCATGCCACTGTCTGCAATGGCAAATAACTGTTCCATTGTAACAGGATAAAGGCTGAAAGCAACTGCCATTTCACCACTATCTACCCGTTTCTTTAACTCGTCAAGCCCTCTGATGCCGCCAACAAAATCTATGCGCTTATCAGTTCGCTGGTCTGTTATGCCCAGGTGCTTTTCAAGAATATTTGAAGACAGAATCGTCACGTCGAGTATGCCGATTGGATCCTCAGAATAAGTTCCTTGTTTAGAAACAAGTCTGTACCATTCCTTATTAAGATACATACCAAACTCATGAGGAGCTGAAGGACGAACAGCTTTTCCTGTTATTTTTTCAATATCAAAATCAGCATGCAGCGCCTGCAGAAAAGCATCAGTAGTAAGTCCGTTTAAATCTTTTACCACTCTGTTGTAATCCAGAATTTTTAATTCACTGGACGGGAACAATGTTGTCAGAAAATAACCCGCAGCTGCAGAAGCCTGTTGACCAAGCGACTTTTTCACTTTAGCAGCAGAAGCAGCACGATGATGGCCATCAGCGATATATGTTTCAGGAACATCCTTTTGAAAACAGGATGTTATTTTTTTGATGGTAGCATCATCGTTCACTATCCATACTGAATGCTGCACGCCATCGTCTGTTTGAAAATCATAGATAGGCGATTTATCATTCTTCCATTTCTCTATAAGCTGATTAACTTCTTCCACATCACGATATGCCAGAAAAACATTTCCCGTTTGTGCACCGGTAGTTAGAATATGATTGATGCGATCATTTTCTTTTTCAGGGCGGGTAAACTCGTGTTTTTTGATTACATCCTTTTCATAATCCTTTACGCTGCTTGCACAGACAAGTCCCGTCTGGCTTCTTCCGTCCATGATTAGCCTGTATATGTAATAACAAGGTTTGTCTTCCTGAAAAAGGATATTGCGTTGCAAGTATGCCTGAAGATTCTCTTTTGCTTTTTCATACACAAGTGCACTATGTGGATCGGTCGATTCCGGCAAGTCAATTTCAGAACGTGTGATATGTAAAAAAGAATAAGGATTGCCCTGTGCCTCCTTTTTTGCCTCTTTTGTATTGAGAACATCATAAGGACGGGATGCAACCTGACGGGCAAACTGAGCCTGCGGCCTTAGGGCCTTAAAAGGAACAATAGAAGCCATATTTAATACTTACTAACCGGCTGCAAAGAAAAGGAAATAAAGGCTAATACAGATAAGTTTATTTGATCATTAGGCCTTCTTTTGAGCAAAATCATGCAGGATCTGACATAAAACTTCTACACTGCTATAATTCAATGCATTATAAAGACTGGCCCTGAAACCGCCCACACTACGATGGCCTTTTAAACCATAGAGACCATTTTCCTTAAAAATCTCTTGTAATTCTTTTTCCAGAGAAGGATCTTTTAGGGTAAAGACAACATTCATCATGCTTCTGTATCTCTCTATTACCGGAAGCCGGTATATAGAAGATGAAGAAAGGGTCGAGTATAATAAAGCAGCTTTTTTTCTGTTTTTCTCTTCCATCACCTTCACACCGCCTTCTTTCTTTATCCACCTTAATACCAGCATCGCCACATATACAGCAAACACAGGAGGTGTGTTAAGCATACTGCCTTCAGCAATATGATTCCTGTAATCCATGATTGATGGGATAGAACGTTTTATCTTTCCAAGTATGTTTTTATTTACAACTACAAGTGTTACGCCTGCAGCTCCCATATTTTTCTGCGCTCCTGCGTAGATAAGATCGAAACGATTAAAATCCAACTCTCTGCTGAAAATATCACTGCTCATATCGGCAACTAAAGGCACAGAAAGATCATAAGGGAACTGATGCCATTGCGTTCCGGCTATTGTTTCATTTGAAGTTAAATGAAGATAAGCTGAAGAAGAAGATGCATTTACCACTTCCGGCATCGCAGTATAATTCTGTTCTCGTGTTGATCCTGCAATCTCTACCTGTCCAAACAAACGTGCTTCTTTTATAGCTTTTACACTCCATGTGCCTGTTTCTGTGTATGCAGCACTTTGATCCTGATCGAGCAGGTTCATAGGAATCTGCATAAACTGGGTGGTTGCTCCTCCTTGAAGAAACAGCACTTCACGATCCTGGTTAAGCTGTAGCAATTCCTTTACCAGGCTGCGTGCTTCTTCCATCACTTGTGTAAAGGCTGCAGTGCGATGACCAATTTCAAGAAGTGATAACCCGGAATGATTAAAATTGAGTATTGCTTGAGAAGCCTCCTCTAAAACTGAAGAAGGAAGCACACCCGGACCAGCATTAAAGTTGTGCATCATTGGAGCGAAATTAAAGATTTTGATGCTTAACGAAAGTTTGTTTTAAACAAAAGTATCTGATTCTGTCGCGGTTCATGAACACAATGTCACAACAAAACCGATTGCAGCATTGAGAACTTGGAAAAGATTATTTTTGCTTGAATCCACTGCATGAATATTCAACTACTGCTTCACGACCTGACAAATCCAACATTGTTATTTTTCCTGCTTGGAGTAGTTGCTGCAATTGTAAAAAGCGACCTGGAAATACCTCCGCAATCGGTTAAGTTCATTTCTCTTTACCTGTTATTTTCAATAGGATTCAAAGGCGGCCAAGAGCTCGCTCACAGCGGTATTACAAATGAAATAACAATAACACTTGGCTTAGCATTTTTTCTTGCAGCACTGATCCCTTTATATTCATTTTTTATTCTGAAAAGAAAACTGGGCATCCATGATGCAGGCGCTGTTGCTGCAGCATACGGAAGTGTCAGCGCTGTCACTTTTGTTGCGGCATCCGCTTTTCTGGAAGCAGAGCAGGCTCATTATGGCGGACATATGGTAGCTGCAATGGCATTGATGGAGGCGCCCGCCATCATTATCGGGGTGATGTTAATCAGAAAATTTGATCCGATAAAAACAGAACAACAAAGCATGAGATATATTGTGCATGATGCACTTACAAATGGAAGTGTACTGATGATAATGGGCAGTCTGATTATCGGTATTGTTGCAGATTCAAAACAGGCCGAGGGAATCAAACCTTTTACTTCAGATATTTTTAAAGGATTCCTTGCTGTTTTTCTTCTTGAAATGGGCATGGTTGCCGCAAAACGTTTTAAAGTATTTAGAAGCTATGGGATTTTTGTTGTTCTGTTTGGGTTATTGCTTCCTCCTATCAACGGCCTGCTTGCAATTGGCATCAGTTCGTTTTTTGAAATTGAAAAAGGCAACCGGCTTCTTCTTGCAATCCTTGCTTCCAGTGCCTCATATATTGCCGTACCAGCTGCCATGCGTTTAGCGGCTCCTAAGGCAGATCCGGGTTTATACATTCCGATGGCACTTGGTGTTACGTTCCCATTCAATCTCACTATTGGCATTCCGTTATATTGGTGGCTTGTGGGATAGTTGAATATGCAATCAAATCCTAATTAAAAATTATTGTTCATCGTTGAAATACTTGCTATTTGCATTTAGTGTGCGTCTGACATAAACAACAACTCCCCTTTGTCTTGCTTGTTTAATAAACTCATTTACTGCATCTACGATATCGCTATCAATAAATTCAGATCTTGTTGCATCAATGCTTACATGCATATGATCTTTAACATGACGTAAATTATTTTTCACGACTCCTTCATTAAGAAAAGAAACTTCTTTGCCGAATTTGATCACCATCCGATCATCATCTTTCAGTATCGTCACTGCATTGATAAAACTGCTTCGCACGCCAAATATGAAACCGGTTACCATACCTATAAAAACGCCTTTCAGTAAATCAGTTTGAAGTATTGCAATGATTGTTATGAGAAAAGTGACAAACTGATCCAAACCTCTTCTCTTCATCTCAATATAAACAGAAGGCTTCGTCAGCTTATATCCGGTAACTATTAAAATTGCAGCTAAACTCGCAAGTGGAATCAGATTCAGAAACCGAGGGAAAAAAAGCAAGCTAATCAATAACAAAAGTCCGTGAAAAATAGTACTGTATTTAGAACGAGCCCCTGCTTGGACGTTTGCTGAACTACGAACAATAACACTTGTTACAGGTAAGCCGCCAAAAAAAGCAGAAACAATATTTCCAACACCCTGTGCCTTTAGCTCATGATTTGGCGGCGTTACCCTTTTTTCAGAGTCAAGCTTGTCTACCGCTTCTATACTTAGGAGTGTTTCTATGCTTGCAATGATTGCAATCACTATGGCAACAGACCAGGTTTCCCAGAGATTTATTGAACTGAAATCGGGGAAGGACAGAGAAGAAAAAAGCAGGACAGGTGAATCGAAGACGGGAATTGTTACCAGTTGTCCGCCACTTAGAAACCACTCAGGGAAAGCATGTTCAAAAAATAAATTTAACAGTGTGCCTGCTATCACGGCGAGTAAGGGCGAAGGAAAATATCGAAAGAAAGAATTATTTTTTAACCCCATCCACTCAAACAGAATAAGTATTAGCAGAGAAACCGATCCAATAAACAGAGCACCCGAATCAGGATTTTTGATAGCCTCTAGAGGTGCTGAATAAATTTTTTGAATGCCCGGAATATTGTCAAATTCCCCTCCTTTAAACTGATTGGCATACCCAAGAAAGTAAGGGATCTGCTTTAAAATTAAGATCAGTCCGATTGCAGCCAGAAGGCCGTTAATCACTGAAAAGGGAATATAATCAGCAATCTTTCCGGCTTTTAAGAAGCCGAAAAAAATTTGAAAAAATCCTGCAATCACTAAACTGAAAAGAAAAGCTTCATAAGACGGAAGTGCAGCAACTGCACCTGCAACAATGGCTGTTAAACCTGCAGCCGGTCCGCTTACGCTTAATGGAGATTTACTGATGATGCCTACTACAACACCTCCAACAATGCCTGCAACTACTCCGGTTACGGGCAATGTTTCAGAAGCCATTGCAACACCCAGACATAGTGGTAATGCGACAAGATAAACAACTACTGAAGCTGAAAAATCTGATAACAAACCCCTTAACGACATCCGCATACATGCCCTGTATTAAAAATCAAGGTACATCTTATTCCAATGAAATCACTTATCTCAAAAGAGTTTTACCAATTTTAAATATTCAAACCACCACAAACGCTGATGGTTTGTCCTGTAATGTACGATGACATGTCGCTAGCAAGAAAGAGCGTGACGTCAGCTATATCAGATGCACTTGCAAAACGACCTAATGGGATTCCTGCTTTGTATTTATCGGCTCCCTCTCCTTCTTTGAGATAACTGGTCATATCTGTTTCTACGAAACCCGGAGCAATGGCATTACAACGAATGTTGCGACTACCCAACTCTTTTGCAACGCTTTTGGTAAAGCCGATTACACCGGCTTTACTCGCTGCATAACTGCTTTGGCCTGCATTTCCCATTTCTCCAATCACGGAACTCATATTAATGATTGAACCTTTTTTAGCTTTCATCATGGGACGAATCACTTGTTTAGTCATATTGAAAACACTGTTCAAATTCACCTGTATTACCTCATTCCACTGCTCAGCACTCATTCTCAAAAGCAAATTGTCTTTTGAAATACCGGCATTGTTGACACAGATATCAATAGTACCGAAAGTTGATACCACTTCATTTACAAATGATTCACAGGAAGCAAAATCACCGGCATTGCTTTTCCAGGCTTGCGCCTGTACCCCCATTTCTCGCAATTTAGCTTCAAGTACCGCTGCACGTTCAGCACTGCTGTCGCTAACATATGTAAATGCAATATTTGCTCCTTGCTCTGCAAACTTAATTGCTACCGCCTCGCCAATTCCTCTGGCTGCTCCTGTAATGATTGCAACTTTTCCTTGTAATAGTTTCATGTTATGTTGGTTGTTGGTTGTTGGTTGTTGGTTGTTGGTTGTTTTAAATTTCCAACCGACAACTTCTTTCCGTCTTTCGAACTTTACATCTAATAACTTATTTATTCTTGCAAAGAAAATGAATTTAGTTTGTAAAAAAGAACAAACCACCCGAAGGTGGTCTGTCTTTGTCATAGAAAACATATTTAATCTTTTCGAAAAAAACGGCTTACTCAAGCACCCATGGAGTAGCAGCAGATTCGGGCAGCTTCTCCATTACCAGGGCCTGAGGGAAAGACGGGCTGGTAAGCTTGCATGCATAACCAATGAGATCTGGATCTCCGCTGCGGAGAATATTCAGGGTAAGCACCACTCCTTTCTCAGCAGTTGAAACGAAACGGAACTCTTCTGATCCGTTTTCTTCATTAATGAGAATTTCTGAGAGCACTCCTGTAAATTCAACATCTTCAGTGATGTGAAAGCGTACTTTCTGATTTTTTTTGTAACCAAAAACTTCCCCGGTAAAAAGAAGGGGGTTTTTGTGGTTTTCGATTTTCTGGAAAAAAACAGGCAAATCTTTTTTGCCGGTTTTAGGAACTTCTTCAGTACCTGGTCCTCCGGCATTGCCTGCAAAAGAGGAAACGAAAAGGAACATGAGCATGGTTCCGCTTAATAATAATTTTTTCATGGGAATGATTTTTAATGGTTTCATAAAGGGATACAGATATGTTTTCAATGGAAAATTACTTTACCGTAATCAGATTGAATAAATACGAACACCCTATTCCTTTAATCTACATGCAAACCCTTAGTCGCACATGAGGGCATCCTGCTAAGGGTTTCGAAATGCCGGCTTGCGGGTTAATAAAAAAGTCACGCGTGAAACGTGACTTTTGAAAATATTCCAGACAAATAAAAAGTAATAATCCTACAGGGGATAAGAACCCTGCTTTTGCAAAATACCGGTTATTCTTCTACGAGCTTCTTTGCTGTTAAAAGCTGCTATTTTAGTGAAGCGTTTCAGACCCAGTAGAACCATGCGTTGTTCATCACCGGAGGCAAAAGCATTGATAGCATCCTTTCCGTGTTTGTGAATACGATCGGCTGCGTCGTATAAATAAATCCTCATGATATCAATCTCTAACTGAGCTTCAGCTTCTCCTTTTTCAGTTGCTACACGTACAGCTCTCATCAAGGCACTTTCTGCACAAAAAGTCTGTATGGCCATATCAGCAATGTGCATGAGTATTTCCTGCTCATCTTCTATTTTCATCATCAACTTCTGCACAGCAGCACCGGCCGTCAGTAAAATCGCCTTTTTAAACCCTTCAATAGCTTTAAATTCTGCAACAAATCCTCCTGTTTCTTCATTCCCGAAATCAGGTATGCTCATTAACTCTTTCTGCACCTGCATTGCAGCACCCATCAAATCGAGCCTTCCTTTCATGGCACGTTTTAAAACCATATCAACCGACAATAGCCTGTTAATTTCATTGGTACCTTCATAAATACGGTTAATGCGGCTGTCACGATAAGCCCTTGAAATCTCATACTCATCACTAAACCCGTTACCTCCAAAAATCTGAACTCCTTCATCTACCACAAAATCAAGCATCTCGCTTCCTTCCACTTTCAGCAATGCACATTCAATGGCATATTCCTCCGCCGCACCAAGCAAAGCTTCATGAAAAGGTTTACCTGAAGTAAGCAACTCTTTCTCCTTATCGTCAATCCATTTTGCAGTTCGGTAAAGTGTACTTTCCAATACCCACAACCTAACCGTCATTTCAGCAAGTTTTTGCTGAATGGCACCAAAACTGATGATTGGTTTCTGAAACTGCTCTCTTGTCATCGCATATTGAAGAGATGTATTTAAACATCTTTTGGCCCCTCCAAGTGCTGCCGCTGCAAGTTTAAGTCTTCCAATATTGAGAATGTTAAAAGCGATTACATGACCCTTACCTATTTCGCCCAGTACATTTTCTACAGGCACTTTACAATCCTGAAAAAATAATTGAACAGTTGATGAACCCTTAATCCCCATTTTATGTTCTTCACTCCCTTGCGTAAATCCTTCCATACCTCTTTCTACAATAAATGCTGTAAAAGATTTACCGTCAATTTTGGCAAACACGGTATACACATGTGCAAAACCACCGTTGGTAATCCAGCATTTTTGTCCGTTTAGAATATAATGTTTCCCGTCTTCGCTTAACCTTGCGGTTGTTTTTGCACCTAGCGCATCACTGCCACTATTCGGCTCCGTTAGTCCATATGCTCCTTTCCATTCTCCGCTGGCAAGCTTTGGAATGTATTTCGCTTTCTGCTCGGGATTGCCGAAGTATAAAATAGGCAATGTACCGATGCCTGTATGAGCAGCAATGGCTACCGAAAATGAATTCCCTCCACCAAGTGCTTCGTTCACAAGCGTGGCAGTGATAAAATCTTTTCCCAAACCGCCGTATTCCTCCGGTGCTGATGTTCCCAATAAACCAAGCTCACCTGCTTTATCCATTAAAGAGGGCATCAAACCTTCTTCCATTTTATCTATCCTGGCCGCAAGCGGTAACACTTCCGTTTCCAGAAATTGCGCACACATTTCTTTTACCATCACCTGCTCTTCGTTAAAGACTTCAGGTGTAAATGTTTCGGATGGGATTCCGGCATGTAATAGCCATTCTCCTCCTTTGATCTGCGTGGGTGTAGATGCGGATGTATTCATTATATTAAATTTTAAATATGAGTTTTAAAAAATTAGCCGTTAAGCAGGTTATCGTACACTTTCTGCAGCACCTCTTTCGCTACCTGAATATGTTTTTCTGCAACACCGGAAAGCGCTTCATTCATGGTCTGATTTGCCACTTCCATCGACTGTGTTTCCATCAACCTCCCTTTCTCTGTTAAAAAAACTTCATTGATGCGACGATCTGTTTTGCTTGCAATCCGTTTGACTAGTTTTTGCTTTTCTAGGTTATCCACCAGCCTTGTAATACTCGGCTTGTCTCTGAATGTCGCATTACACAGATCCTGCTGACTCATACCATCCTGCTTCCATAAATAATACAAAACACTCCACTGCTCCACCGTAATTTCTAATCCCGATATTTTAAAATTGCGCTGCAAACGCCTGGCAATCGCTGTCGTTGCCTTACCGGTCATGAAGCTATTTAGCTCACTGGGTTTAAATTGGTTGTTTGGCATATAGTTGTTTATGCAACTAACCAAAGTTAGGGAAAATTGAAATCCAAGAAAATATGATTTTAGACAGTTAATTGTTAAGATTTAGTCAGGGCCTGTATAAAAAAAGGTTCGCTGCTACAAAAGAATCAACAACTGAAAGAATGTTCAAACTGCAAATGATAAAAGACCTCTCCCACTTATCTTTGGGATCATGGCTGGTTTTCAATTCAGTGACTCCATAAATCTTTTAGGCAAACTGACCATTCGCCGTGCTTTCAATTTTTTGAAAGTCTGGAGTAGTTACCGGTTAAGCCGGCTTACTGGAAAACCGATCCAGTGGGGACTGCCCGTGTCTTTGTCATTTGAACCAACAACCAGCTGTAACCTGCGCTGCCCTGAATGTCCGAGTGGACTCAGATCATTCACCCGACCAACAGGCATGGCTGAGCGTTCTTTTTTTGAAAAAACGATTGATGAAATACACAAGGATATTCTGTATCTGATTTTTTATTTTCAGGGAGAACCATATCTGCATCCGCAATTCACTGAGCTGGTTCGTTATGCAGCATCCAAAAAAATATATACTGCCACTTCTACTAATGCCCACTATCTGTCAGATGAAAAAGCAAAAGCTACCATCGAAAGTGGACTCGATCGTTTAATTATTTCCATCGATGGTACCACCCAGGATGTATATGAACAATACAGGGTTGGTGGTAATTTGGAAAAAGTAATTGAAGGCGCAAAACGAATTGTGAAATGGAAAAAAGAACTAAAAAGTAAAAAACCTTTTGTCGTCTTTCAGTTTCTTGTTGTAAAACCTAATGAACACCAGACAGAAGAAGTAAAAAAGCTTGCAAAAGAAGTGGGGGTTGATGATGTTTGGTTTAAAACCGCACAGGTTTATGACTATGAAAATGATCCAAACAACCTGATTCCTTCTAACAGCAAATACAGTCGTTATCAGCTAAATTCAGACGGACAATATGCTCCCAAAAACAAAATGCTGAATCATTGCTGGAAGCTCTGGCATGCCAATGTGATTACGTGGGATGGGCTGGTGGTTCCCTGTTGTTTTGACAAAGATGCCTTGCATCGTTTGGGCGACCTGAAAAAAGAATCATTTAAAGAAATATGGCAAAGCAGTACTTATAAGACTTTTAGGCAAAAACTCCTGAAAGGAAGAAAAGAAATTGATATCTGCTCAAACTGCAGTGAAGGATTAAAAGTATGGAGCGATTAAAATTTAGTAAATACAATAAATGCTGCTTAAATAATGAACCCAATATTTGACTTAAGCTATCTCCTCTCCTTGTCAGACGACCCTACATTTTTGCAACAAATGATACAGTCATTTCTCAAAATTGTACCCAACCAGGTTCAATCTCTGAAAGAAGCACTAGATAAAGATGATCCAATACAGTCAGCCCTGGTATTACATCAGCTTAAACCTTCAATGCAAGCTTTTGGCTGCAATGCTTTAATACCGGAAATTATTGAACTTGAAAAACTGGCAAAAAACGGAAATGCTCCATCTGAACAAACAGCCCGTTACAATCAGCTCATAGAAGATGTCAATCAATGTATTGCTTCTTTAATGGCATTAAAAGAGAAAGACGATACGATCTCTCAGAGCTGAATTTAAGTGTGTACACTTAGTGGAGTATTAGGTGACTGCTCAATTTTGAAGCTTTGCTTTATTTATTGTTTGAATCGAA
>Ga0315906_10003388_pt1 | contig 21175 bp, 14 predicted proteins | sample LakEriMetagenome_4_FD_203526 | JGI IMG/M metagenome (GOLD analysis project Ga0315906, IMG submission 203526) | Freshwater fungal communities from buoy surface, Lake Erie, Ohio, United States - Buoy 2 MA122 | ecosystem: Environmental > Aquatic > Freshwater > Lake > Lake biofilm | place: USA...
ACGGCCAAGAACGGGGCTCCATATGAAGGCAAGGATGTCTCGGTACTGACGTTCCGTGCCCCGGGACAGGACCGCCAGGAGCATGTCGTCAAAGCGCTGGGTGATGGCCGCTACGAACTTGCATTCACGCCGCCTGTTTCAGGCGCCTATTACATCTATCCTTCCGTGCGCAGCCTTGGGCTCGATTACTCCAAGCTACCTTTCATCACGGTCATCGCCCAGGAATCCGGGGCAGGGGGCGGGGTCCCGTGATAAGGTTCTCCTTGCTGAGCTCAAAAGTCGTCTAAAAATGCGCGCAGAGACAGATCTGCTGCCCAAAGATATTCTCTGATATCGTCCGCGAGAACACTAGCAAACGAAGCGTTTGCTCGAGCACATTGTCCGAAGCGTTCACTTCCGATTGGCCGATCTGAAAGATTCTTCCGGCGCTGAAGACGCACAATCAAGCCGGCAAGGAGATGCGTTATGTCCTCAAGTGCAAAGGATAGAGCATCTGAGTACGTTAGGATTGCTTCCAGATATTGCTGACTTCCAGTCTCGCATTCCAGATGAGATCCCATCAACAACTGCTCGAAGTGCACTAACTGCAGCAAACGCCGATCGAGGAAAACAACGAAGTCTTTCGGAATTGAGAGTCATGCGTCCCGCTGCCAAAACTTCGAACTAGATCTCTTCTTTCGAGCAGTTCGCCAGTCCGACAATCACGAGTTCGGTGCGAGTGCATACCTTTGCCTTGCGCATGAGCGATTTAATGTAGACCTTCACGGTCGCTGGCGAAATTCCCAATGCGTAGGCGATTTCCTTGTTCGTTTTGCCCTCCATGACTAAAGCGAGGGTCTGGGTTTCGCGATTGGTTAGTTCCAGGCTGGCCTCACCGCCTTCAAAGCTGATTGCGACATTTTCATTGGTTGGAGCGGCTGGCTCGACCCCTGAGCGGCTGCTGTCGGCTGAGACGCAGGCTTTCTGTTCTGCGACGCATGTTGCGCCAATTATTTGGAAGCCGCCCAAGATCAGAACTAATTTTGCGTCGGCTGAAGCTTCTACAAGCTTCACAAGGTCGACCGCATCAATGGTCCGCCGATCGCTGATACTGGCGATAACGACGTCATTGCAAGAGCCTGCCTTGAGATGCTCGAGTAGATTTCCATTATTCGGTGTGTGCTGGACTACGGCATCTGGCCAATTCTGCTCGAAGAGATCGGCTAACCCACTTAAGCCTGCATCGCCATCGTCGGCTAGAAGCACTGTTTGTATTGCGCCGCCTTTCATAAGCTTTCTTTCCAAAAGTCTGCTGCCATCGATACAAATGGTACAGCCCAAGGTCGCAAGCTGGTCCGAATCCATTAATCCGTTCAAATACTATACTCTGCCATTCTGAAAGTGGGTTTCATCTAAAAGAGGGGGCGAATGAACTGCGCCCGCAACGGTCGAATAGCGAGATCGCGGGGGTCGGACCTATGGTTGGTCAAGCCCGCGAAAGTCTTCGCCGTGTCAAACTAGGACCTTGTCATTCGCGCCTGAACCGATCTTGATCGCTTCGAAGGGCGCGAGTTGGAGGCCTCTTCGTCAGATGGATTGGCCGGCCTTTCCCTGTGTCGCAAGCACCTTGAGAACGCGTTGCATGGAGCGAAGGGTTTGCTCGGACTCGGTTCTTCGAAGCCATGTCTGACATTCACGGCGCAAAGTACCGACTTTGTCTTTACATTCAGGTGCGAGCGTTTTGGTATCCTCGTAGAAGTCCATCAGCTCTACGTCCAGCGCGTCGGCTATGAGTGGAAGCAAACCAGCACTGATGCGGTTCTTGCCTGTTTCGTACTTCTGCAATTGCTGATGGCTCATGCCGATAAGTCCAGCCAGATCTTCGAGCTTCATGCCAGCGAGGACTCGAAATCTACGGAGCTTTGCGCCGACAGCTTTGTCGATTTCGTTTGGGAGCCTTGATCCTGGCGTGCGCGTTGAGGATACTCTCAAGATGACCTCCTTGTAGAGATTGAATCTAATTCTTGAGTTGGATTTTTGCCTGCTGCCTCAGCGCGTGTCGACCTATCCATTTGAGGGAGAATGTATCTCGTGTTTTACAGAGGTCGCTCTTGCTGAGCGCTATTTATCGGTCTCCCTAAAGAGGGAAGCTGCAACAATCCAAAACTGAAGCCATTGCCAAATGCAGACATGGTTCAACTGCCGCCAGACCCCGGCTGAATCATTTAGTGTGCAGATAGGAAATCTGCTTTTCGCAAACAGCGTAGAAGCCGGCTCTGCTCAGAATGCTAGCTACACTGAAAGCGCATAGGCGCATGCGCCGACGGCGTGGCGAGCGCGTTAGCCTTCGTCCGTTATTCCTGCCGAGTTGTTGAGACTTCTGCACCGGGTCCTTTCCGGATCAGGCGCAAAAAAAGCCAGCCCAGCATTGCTGGGCCGGCTTTGAGTTGGTTGGTGATTGTCAACTGAAGTGGCTCTGCATCCCTCCCGGGCGCGGTCCCACGCCTATCCCTGCTCATACGGAGCGTCGATCGGCAACCTATCCGCTTGGATCGCTATACTTTCGTGTTGCAGCAGAGCTTCGATTTGTGGCGGGCTTCACTTGAGAGCGACAGATAAAATCCGCAACGAGAAGCGGACGCGGCGCTCATCTTATGCCCAGACTGTCGGATTTGCAGAGGCCTATGGAGAACTAAGCATGAGGTCAGGCGCTCAATACCGCAATCAATTGCACTTAAGACGTCCGGTGAAGGCACGAGAACTTGACCGGGCTCGCTTAGCGGGGGTCGCCTTGATGGCCGCCAGTGGACTGGTCTCTGTATACCTTGTGGCTGTTGTCGCCGATCTATCACAATCGATCTTCAGGTTGGCTTGCCTGCTATTAGGTTGCTTTGAGGGGTAGAGGTGATTGCGCGGCTCATACAGGGAGTTGCGGCCTTGATGCGGCCTCAGGCCACTGCTGCTGTTCCGCCCTTTAAGGATGCTGAAGAGCGAAAATATTGAACATGGCAAGTCTCCAGTTCTCACTCAGAAGGAGGGCTGGTGCACCGCGGGCTGACCTGCTGATTTGAGTTCTGCGCGTCGGAATCGTTCGTTTGCCTGCAACGCAGTTGAGGACGAGCAACCGCGATAAATCTTGAGCCTTGAGCTCATCCGTAAGGGTAGGTGGAAATACCCGCTGGTCTATAGGACATTAACTAAGGAAGTCATGCGTTACCCACCCAGGTGGCTTCCGCAGCGCAAGAGCGTACTCGAGGCTTATCCCCTTTTGTCTCGAGGGCGCTCTTGTCTGCACATTGAAATCTCGGGTTCCTGTAGTCGGGATCGAGGTGCTGGCGAGCGAAAGCGCAATTCACAAACTTCAAGAATTTCGCACATCGCGGAAGAGGGGGCTGATGACGTTTGGTTTAAACAAACTCAACGCCGCATAATTCCCCGCGCTGCCATTGCAAAATGCAACGCTTCAGAACCGGCTTCGATGTATTGCCGTTGATGATCTCAAGATCAAATTTCTGTGGGCATGGCCAAGGAATAAAGAGCCGAACCTTGGCGCCGGAATCTGACATGTTTAAAATCTGTACGCTGAGGCTGGAGCGACCAAGATTGAATATGATCCTCGCCGACTTTAAAGTGCGTCGACGGAATGCTTTCCGAAGATAGGGCAGCGCTGAAACGTCTTGGGTGGAACCCTCTGCCATATCGTCCTGCCTTGGTTCAACAGTGCCGTTAGCTGCCAACGATTAGCAACGTACACGGAGCAGTCAATTTATCCAGATGGGTAGAGGTTGCCTTCGGCCAATCAACCAGCTTGAAATCCGGTTTAGCTTGGTTCCAGTGCCGGTTTGCCCTTCGTGCCGACCGGTCGATGTGCATTCCTCCAAAATTTGCACTCCGGGGAACCGAAGGCGCTCATGCAATCCTTTTGGACAGGTCCACCGGACCCATCGCTTCTTGTAGGCAAGACGACAGATGATTCGCTCAAGAAGCGACAATGCGATGGCTTTCTTGGCGGGCGAGGGCGAGATGATGATGCTGGGCCGGCAGACTATAAAGTGGCGAAACCTTAGCCTGGTCGCTTTCGGTTCTGCCATGTTCGGCTTGGCAACCGCCTTGGCTTTTGACGTTTTCTTTGCTGCAGTCGCGCTGATTGGAATGCAGGCGACAGGGTTTCCCATAACGGCTCTGGTCAGTCTGATCCTATCTGGTCAGGCCACCAGCCTGGGCTAGTGCTATCGGTTCTTGAAAGACAATCGTGCTGGCAGGAGGAGCTTTCTGACATCGGCGGGCAAAACACCGGCGAAAGCTGCCGCTGCATCTATGGTTTGGTCGAGCTGATCGTCTGGTATTCTTATGCCGACTTCGTGGGACTGAGCCGCGAGAAAGATTATCAGACTTGAAAACAGCTGCGCGCTGCCGTGTGCTATGAATGCTGAGGCATCATGGTCGTCCAGAACGGTTTTCAGCCATAACTCGGTATGCGTCTCGCTAGCGGGTTTGGCCCCCAGCATTACCGACTCGACCCGGGCCAGCTGCGGTAAGTGACGTTCAAGAAGTTCGTACACTGCGGCAGAAGCACGGTCCTGATCTTTTGAATCATCGTTCATTCTTTTGGTTCCTGCCGAGCCCGTGATTAAGTCCGAAAACAGCGAGCTCGGTGCGTGTACTGACGGCCGCCTTTCGCATGAGAGATTTAATGTAGACTTTGACGGTGGCAGGAGAGATCTCCAGTTCGCTCGCAATCTGCTTGTTGGAGCGGCCGTCGATAAGAAGCGTCAGAGTTTGGGACTCTCTGCGGCTGAAACGCGGAGCCCGCTCTTTGCCTTCGGATTGGGTTGAGAGCCTGAGCGTATCGGAAGATATTGGCTGTATGACCGCATCTATGGCTGAGAGTAGCGCCGCGCCTGACTGTCCCTTTTCCACAAAACGCGAGGCACCGTCAGCAATAGCCTGCTCTATGTCGACCTGATGCGCATCGCCCGAAAGAAGAATAAGCTTTGCCCGCCCTGATGCCTCGACAATGTGAGCAATTTCGTTTGCGGTAATTGGTTCCGGCATTCGAACGTCGGTTATGACGAGATCGAACGCGCGCTCGGTTTCCAACAGATTGATGAGGTCGAGATAACTCGCCGCGCGCCGGACGACGGCGCCTTTCCAGCGATCACGCAGCAATGCGCACAGTGCCTGCGAAAACAAGTCATGATCGTCAGCAATCACGATCCGAATGGGTGATCCTGCCTCCATGTCTCGCCAGTCTTCCCCTGCCTTGCTCCTGCCTAGGCGAAAAGCTCAGTGAGGCGTAACCCTCGCCAATTGGGTTAACCCAATTGGGTGAGTGCGGCTCTTGATTGAAGGTTAAATGGGCTGGCCGAACGAACCCGTCGGTCCACGCTTGAGGTTCAGGGCCGATTTCGAGGCAATTTATCCTTTCGGATAGGTCTTCTATTCGGAAGTATATGTTAGTTCGGCTGCGGTTGGACGGACAGAGCTAAGCAAGGAATGGCATAACGTGCAGATTTTTGCAGCAGCCTCAGAAAACAAGGATCCGGTTCTCGCGTTTGACGAACTTGAGGTCTCATTGTGCTTATCTGATCGCGGGCAGCCTCAACTCCTCTTCTTGGTTGTTGCGACGGGCGCCGACATTCCTGGCGTCTATGCAGAAGCCAAGCGGCGATATCAGGCCACGTCTGTTCATGGCTCGACAAGTTGCATGGGTCTGATGACAGAGAGCGCGTTGTTTTTGGAATCCGGCCAGGCTCTGGGTGCTCTCGCAATCTGGGACCTTGAGGGGGCTTACGGATCTGCTTCAAAGAACATTGGTGCAGATGCATCTTTGTCAGCGGCCGAGGCAACACGTGCGGCTTTGAAAAGAGCCAACAGATCCGGACAAGTTCCAGACTTGGTTTGGATGTCCGCTGCACCTGGACACGAAGAGGCGTCGCTCGTCGGAGTTAAGGAAGTGCTCGGAGATAGTGTTCTCATCGTAGGTGGGTCGAGCGCAGACAATGACTTGCGTGGAGACTGGGCCCAGTTCAGCCAAGAAGAACTCTGCGCCGAGGGTATCGTGGTTTCAGTGTTGTTCTCAGGCAGCAAGGTCTCGAGCGTTTTTCAGAGTGGTTATGCGCCTCGCGGGCCCTCGGGGCGTGCCACCAAATCTGTGGGAAGGCGACTTTTCGAGATCGATGGCCGGCCAGCCGCAGAGGTCTACTACGGTTGGCTGGGCCAGGAGTTGCCCGAAATTCCAGCTCACGAAACCGGCAGGTCGATTTTGTCTGAATCGACGCTCGTCCCGCTTGGTGTCATTCAGCATGAACTCGTAGACGTCCCGCTGCACTTACTTCTGCATCCTGCGGTCGTTCATCACGACGGATCGATCAGCTTGTTTTGCGACGTGAAGCAGGGCGACCAGCTTTATCTGATGGAAGGCACATCTCGACGACTGCTCGAGAGGGCTGGGAAGATTGCAAGTCAAGCGAAGGCGGATGCTGAAGCGCGCAGGCTTGAAGCGTGCGGAGCCCTTGTCGTTTACTGCGGCGGTTGCATGCTTTCAGTCAGGTCCGAGATGGAGCAGGTCCGAGAAGGGATCGCGGCGGCGTTGCCCGGCATTCCGTTCCTTGGATTGTTCTCTTACGGCGAGCAGGGTGCAACCATTTCCGGAAGCACTCAGCATGCAAACCTGATGATCTCCTGTACCATTCTTACGAATAGCATGCCGTTCGTGCCATGAGTCCAGATAATGAAGCACTTCGCGAGGCGTTGATTGAAATAGAGATGTTGCGTTCGCGTGAGGAGCGCGTGCGCGGCGAAAACGCTCTGCTTCTTTCCGTTCTCGCAGCGATCCAGGGTTCGACGAAGCTGGAGCGCGTCATACCGTCAGCGCTCAGCGCCTTGGTAACGTCCTTGGGCGGTGATGCCGCCCTTCTCGTGTCTGTCGATACAAGGTCTGGAAAAGTCCAAACGGTGTTCTCGACGGATGACGAGCTTGCGCAAGACGCCTGGAACGCGTTGACGCCGGTTCTCTCAAAATCAAACTTTTTTATCTCGCTTGAAGCCGAGGAGTGCGGGTTTGAGTGGCCGGCATCCATTAGACATTACCGAACAGCGCTCACTTCGCCTGCAAGCCCGGTAGGTGAAAACTTCGAGGCAATCATCTTTCTTGGGCGCACAAGAGCGTGTGCGACCGCCGAGCATATGCACCTTTTACGCCGTGCTGCCGCGTTGATTGGGCAAGCTCTCATTGCATTACGCCTGGAACGCAGAAACGCGACGCTCGCTGGCGCCTTGATGGGAGACCGCATCGCGGCTGTCGGTCACGAGCCGGATGGTCTGGATACGGACTTTCAGGCAATCAGTATCGCTTATGACAGGATGGCCAATGCGCAGACGCTGATCGTAGAGCTACTCGGCGATCTTCTGAATGTGCCGCTGGAGCAGATTGACGTTGCTCTTCAGCAGGCGCTTGAACGGATGGGGCGGGCGCTGGAGCTAGACAAGGTCTGCTTTTTTTTGAAGCATGAGCCTGAAACTTTTAAATGCCGCTATCACTGGGCTCCATCCAGACTGTCTGCGTCCGCTCGACCACCCTCGGACATCTCGGCCCTGGATCTCGATCGATATCGTATGGCCCTCGACGCAGGCAATTTTGTCGCCCTTGAGCGTGTTGCCGACTTGCGCTCGGATGACCCCCTAAAGGCTATCCTTGATTCAGATCTGGCTCAATCGGCTTTGATCATTCCGATGAAGACGGATCTCGGCTTGTTGGGCTTTGTGATTTTCAAGGCTATCGTCAAGCAGCGGCGCTTTCTCCCGGGAGAAGTCGCGCTGTTCCAGTCTGTAGCGAGTGTTGTTGGAAGCTTGATACAACGCCAAGCCGCTGCGGCAGTCATTGAGAGCAGTCAAGCTGAACTGCGTTTGCAGACGCGTCGCTTGAAAGCGACGCTCGACGCAATGCCGGACCTTGTTATAGAGCTGGATGACAGCGGGCGCATGACTGGGTTCTATTCCGATAGCATGTCTGGTTTGATAGACGCCCCAGATAGTTACATTGGCTGTGCGCCTGAAGATGTATTGCCCAGCGAAATCGCCTCGTCTGTCCGTGAGCTGTTGAAACGTGTCGAACTAGAAGAAGTGTCGTCGAGCGTCGTCTTTCCGTTGCGAATTAAAAGGCGAGAACACTGGTTCGAGTTTACAGTAGCAAAGCACCTTCCTGAAGAGGGGCGAGAGCAGCCAGGTTACATCGCAATCATACGGGATGTCTCGAAAGATCGTAGTCAGAATGAGGAGATCGTGCGCCTCAGCAGTATTGCGCGCCGGACGTCCAACTTGGTGATCATGACGAACGTTCGTCGCGAGATCGTCTGGGTGAATGAAGCGTTCGAAAAGCGAACTGGCTATGTGTTGACTGAGGTACTGGGAAAGCGGCCAGGCAGTTTTCTCCAGGGCGAGCACACAGATCCGGATACCATACTTCGCATAAACGAGGCGCTTGATCAGGGCCGCGGCATAATGTGTGAAGTTCTGAACTATGATAGGAACGGCGAGCCTTATTGGGTCGAAATAGATATTCAGCCCTCCCATGATGCTTCGGGAAACATCGTTGGGTTCATGGCTGTGAAGACCGATATCACAGAACGCAAGCGCCGCGTTGCCGATCTTGAGCGCGCGGAGCAACAGGCCCGCGCCGACCTCAGTGCGGCCGCTGATGCTTCGCGAGATGGGATTGCTGTGACCGACCGGAACGGCAATTACCTCTACATGAACAAGGCGCATCAAGAGCTGTTTGCTGTTCCGTCCGAAGATTTTATTCTCGGTCGGCATTGGAGCGAGCTTTATTCTCCGGAGAATCTCCAGTTGATTCAGGCGGCCGTTTTCCCCGTTTTGACGGAGCGGGGAAGTTGGAAGGGCGAAGTGGCAGGCCGCCGGTTCGATGGACAAACGATTGAGCAGGAAGTGTCACTCACACTGAAGCAAGATGGCGGGATAGTTTGTATAACGCGCGACATCGGGGAACGGCTGCGCGCGGAAGGAGAGCGAACGAGACTGCGCGAGGCGCTTCAACTGGCGCAGCGAAGGCAGGCTCTGGTACAGATGGCGGCAGGTCTGGCGCATGACTTCAACAATCTGATAGCGTCAATCGCTGGTTCTGCGACGCTCATACAGCGCACACCCGGGGTGGCTGCAAATGAACACGCAGAGCGGATACTGCTCGCCACCAACCGGGCATCTGAATTGGTCAAGAGGATGCTCGCCCGAGGAGAGCGAAGACTGGAGCGTCGACGAATTCTTGTGGCTTCGGCATTGAACGAAGCTGTGAATCTTTTGCGTAGTGGTCTCGATTCCAGAATTCAGGTGACAGTGCGCAATCCGAACCCTGCGCTCGAGCTTTACGCTGACCCCACAGATGTTCTCCAGGTGATCCTGAATCTTGCCGTGAACGCGCGCGATGCGTTGGAGTTTGGCAACGAGCGTGCCGAGATCAAGATTTCTGCGCGCCTCGCGGAACCGGCTGATCTGGATACTCGTTCGGTGGTCGGACGAACTATAGCCGATAGAGCTTATGTATTGATCGAAGTGGCCGACAATGGTGTGGGTATGGACGAGGAAACCTGTCGTCAGGTGTTCCAGCCTTATTTCACGACCAAGGGGGATCAGGGAAGTGGACTGGGCCTGGCTATCGTTTCCGGTATCGTAGATGCCAACTCAGGCGCCGTGTTGGTGAAGACCAGTCCGCGCAATGGCACCCGAGTTCAGATCCTCTGGCCTCAAGATCCGGTCCTTTCAAGTGCGGCGCAGGCCACGCGGCCCATGACAGCGGAGACCGTCAGGCTGGACGACAAGGCTATACTTATCGTCGACGATAACGAGGATCTATTGCGTGTGCTGAGCATGTTCTTGGAGGAAGTCGGTGCAGAAGTGGCCGCGATCTCTGAGCCGAAGGTCGCGCTCGAGTCGATTAAAGAAGACCCGGGAGCCTGGGATCTTCTGATTACGGATTTTGATATGAGTGATCTCAACGGTGAGGAGCTCGCGCAAGCGGCAAAGCTGGCCGACCCTGATCTGCCAGTGGTGCTTTTGACGGGTTTTGCAGATTGGCGCAGTCGAACTGCGATGGGGTCTCAATCGGTCTTTGATCGGATTATATCAAAGCCAATCGAACAGGACGAATTGATTTCTGTGGTCGGCGCTTCACTGAGAAAAGAATCAAAATGACATCTACAAACCGGTTGCGGGTTCTTTTCGCCGACGATCACGAGTTGCTGCGCGATACGCTCGTGCTCTACCTTCGGCAGGAGGAAGGGATGGATGTGACATCCGTTTCCAATCTGGATGAGGCGGCGAATTGTTGGCGGCACAATGGTCCTTATGATCTCACCTTGCTGGACCTTCGCATGCCGGGAATGGACGGATTGAACGGCTTGAAGCTTGCAGTCTCAGAAGGCGTCAGAGTGGCACTGATCTCAGGGCTTAGTGTTCGTCAGAAGGCTGAGGAAGTTTCGGAACTTGGCGCTGTGGGTTTCTTGTCAAAATCGATGCCTGCTCATTCGCTGGCGAACGCGATTCGCTTTATGGCAGTGGGTGGGAAGTTTTCGGCCTTCGATGTTCTGGGAGAACCCAGCACAACTGAAGCACACCCTCTGGCCCGTCTGCTCTCAAAGCGCGAGTTCCAGGTCCTGGAGCAGGTTTGCATAGGGCGCTCGGATAAGGAGATTGCCCGTGAACTGGGGATTCGCACGCCAACGGTGAAGCTGCACATGAAGATGATGTTTAGGAAACTTGGTGTCCAGAATCGAACGCAGGCCGCAATGGCGGCAAAGGATGCTGGTCTTTTCTGAGCTGACATTACCGAAGCGGCCCGCCCGAGCCTATGTAATCAGGGTGGTCTCTCATAGATCTGGGACCACAAGAGACCGACCTCTCTCGCGCGTGGCCTTTGCCGGATCCTGTCATCCTTCGCGCTCGGCTGCGCTCTCGCTGAGCTTGAGCGGCTCCGCCCCCAATTGGGAGAGGTCTTGATTTCGGGCCTGCGCAAACACGGCTCGCCGGAGATCGAAAGGTCGAAACGCGGTCCTAACGGCTGACCTCTCCGACATCGGTCCGCTCCGGCCTCACTCCCGGAACGTGCGGGAGACCGAGTCGGTCAGCGGTTTCACGAGGTAGCTGAGGACGTTGCGGCTTTCGGTGGTGAGGCTCGCTTCGACAGGCATGCCCGGGAGGAGCTGGAAGCCCGTGGAGGCGAGGGCGTCTTCGGGGATTTCGATCATCACTTCGTAGAAAGTTGCGCCGGTCGCCTCTTCGGTGATGGCGTCGGCGGAGACGGCGGTGACGGTGCCATCGACCTGCGGGGTTTCGTCCTGGTTGAAGGCGGAAAAGCGCAGGCGCGCCGACTGGCCGACGCTGATCTTGTCGATGTCGGCGGGGCTTATGCGGACCTTGGCGATCAGGCGGTCATTCTCAGGCACAATGTACATGATCGGCTCGGAGGCGCGGATGACGCCGCCGACGGTGTGGGCGCGGATGCCGAGCACGCGGCCGGCGCGCGGGGCAATAATGTCGAGGCGGCCGGAGCGGTCGAGCAGGCCGAGGCGTTCCTCGGCGAGCTCGTCGATCTGGGTCTGGATCTCGCGCAGCTCGGTCAGTAGGGTCTCGGTATTGTCCTGGTCGAGGCGGGCGATTTCGCTGCGCGCCTCGCCGATCTGCACGCGGGTGGCCGCGATTTCGGAGGTCAGCGCGTCCTTCTCGCCCTGCAGGCGGGCGCGGTCGCGCTTCAGGGCGAGGACGCGGGTGATGACGGCCTGGCCTCGCTCCATCAGGGTTTCGAAACGGGTGATCTCGTCATCGACGAGGGCGATCTGGTCGTCCTTCGCGGTGATTTCGTTCTGCATGCCGGCGATGCGGGTGTTCAGCTGGTCGATCCGTTGGCGGAGGATCGTGCCTTGGGTTCCGAGATTGTTGTTGCGTGCGGCCATCAGGGATTTCTGAGAAGCGAGGACGGCCTGGATGTCGGGACGGCTGGTGAGGCTTTCGAAGCCGGGGCGCAGGGTGAGCTCTGACGTGCCGTCGCGCTCGGCGATCAGGCGCGCTTCGGTGCCGAGCAGGCCGAAGAGGCGCGCTTCAAGGGCCTGCAGCGAGGCGCCGGTGGCGGTGGCATCCAGCGAGAGCAGCTTCTGGCCCTCGGTGACGGCATCGGCCTCGCGCACATAGATTTCGCGGACGATGCCGCCTTCGAGGTGTTGCACCGCCTGCTGGTTGGAGGCGACGGAGATCTGGCCGGCGGTCAGTACAGCGCCTTCGAAGGGGGCGAAGACGGACCAGGCGATGAGGCCGCCGAAGACGAGGGCGACGACGCCCCAGCCTATGGCGAGATATTGATTCAGGAAGTTGCCGCGCGCGGCCGGCTGGGCGGAGCCTGGAAGGGAAAGATCAGCCATGGCCGCCTTCTCCCGGACGGATGGTGCGGACGTTCGGGGCCTGCTTGGGCAGGACCTTGGCGAGGACTTCTTCGGCGGGGCCGAATTCGCGGATGCGGCCTTCGTCGATGACCATCAGTTTGGTGCAATGCATGATGGCGTTCGGGCGGTGGGCGATGATCACCACGGTCGCGCTGCGCGCCTTGGCGGCGGCGATGGCGGTTTGCAGGGCAAGCTCGCCGGGGCCGTCGAGGTTTGAGTTCGGCTCGTCAAGGATGATCAGGTTCGGGTTGCCGAACAGGGCGCGGGCGAGACCGATGCGCTGGCGCTGGCCGGCGGAGAGATAGGCGCCTCCGAGGCCGATTTCGGTGTCATAGCCATTGGCGAGGCGCAGGATCATGTCGTGGCAGCCTGCGGCCTGGGCGGCCGAAATGATCGCCTCGGGCGAGGCATCGGCCCTGAAGCGGGCGATGTTGTCGCGCACGGTGCCGGAGAGAAGATCCGCCTGCTGAGGAAGGTAGCCGATCTGGGGACCGAGCGTGTCACTGGGCAGGCTGGTGATGTCCGCGCCGTCGAGGCGGATATGGCCGGAAGAGACGGGCCAGGCGCCGGTGAGGATGCGGGCAAGCGAGGACTTGCCGGCGGCGCTGGGGCCAAGAACGCCGAGCACGTCGCCGGGGACGAGCTGGAAGGTGAGGCCCTTGAGCACGGGTGCCTGCGCGCCGGGCGGGCCGGCATAGGCATTCTCGACGCTGACGGAGCCCTGGATCGGCGGCAGCGGCATCGTCTCGGCCTGGGGCGGCACGCGGCTCAGCGCGGCTTTGAGCGCGGTCCAGCTTTCGCGGGCGGAGACGATACTGCGCCACTGGCCGACGATCTGTTCGAGCGGGCCGATGGCGCGGCCCATCAGGATGGAGGAGGCGATCATTGCGCCGGGGCTTGCCTCGCCCTGGATGACGAGCCAGGCGCCGATGCCGAGAATGGCGGATTGGAGGAAGAGGCGGAACGCCTTGGTGCCGGAGCTGAAGCCGGAGAGGATGCGGCCCGACCGGGCGAAGGCGGAATCGCCGCCATCGAACAGGCTACGCCAGCGGGCGCGCACCGTGCCGGTCATGCCGAGGGCTTTCAGTACTTCGGCGTTGCGGGTCATCTCGGCCGAGCGCATCGCGCTCGTTCGCTCATAGTCTTCGCTCTCCTTCATCAGGCGGGCGGACATGCGTTCGTTGAGCGCCGAGGCGGCGACCAGAACGACCGCGCCGAACACGGCCCAGGCGCCGAAAAGCGGGTGGAGCATGAACAGGACGATGAGGAAGAGCGGGCTGAACGGTACATCGAACATCGCGCCGGAGACGGGGCTCGCGATGAAGCGGCGCAGGGCGCGCAGGTCGCGGATCGGCCGGTCGGTCGCGCGGCCAGGATCGGCGAGGCTGAGCGACATGGCGGACGCGGCGGCGCGGTCGATCAGCGTGCCTTCGAAGCGGGAGGCGGCGACGCTGAAGAGGCCTGAGCGGGCCCATTCGAGGACGGCAAGCGTGCCGTAGAGGACGAGCACGAGGAGCGTAAGCGCAAGCAGGGTCGGGATCGACTGGGAGGCGAGGACCCGGTCATAGACCTGCAGCATGTAGAGCGGGCCGGTCAGCATCAGGATGTTGACGAACAGGCTGAAGCCGCCGGCATGCCAGAAGACCTGCCGGGACGCGCGCAGGGCCTCCTTCAGTTCGGTCGTCTCTGTCTGGCGGGCCGGGTTGGATGACATGGGGTTCGATCTAGCAGAAAGCAGGTAGCGTGTTCAGGCGGTTTGTCAGGTGTCGGGTCCCGGGTTTGGGGTCAGAGGAAGTCCTTCAGGCCGCGGTCCTTCAGCGCCTTGACGACGGCGCCAACGTCCTGCGTGCGGTCCCGGGCGGTCACGAGGATGCGATTGCCGTCGGCGACCACAACGAGGCCTTCGACGCCGACAAGGGCGACGAGCTGGCCGTCAGCAGCATGGACGAGGCAGTTTTCCGAGTTGATGAGGACGGGCGCCGGCGTGTTTTCGCGCGACGAGACTTCGCCGACCATCGACCAGGTGCCGATATCGCTCCAGGCGCAGTCGACTGGGGCGAGGACGGCGGCGAGGGCGGTATGCTCCATCACGGCATAATCAATCGAGGTTGAGGGAACGGCGGCAAAAGCGACAGGATCGAGATGGACGCAGGCGCCGTCGATGCGTGCGGCGGCGAGCGCGGCGGCGGACGTCGCCAGGATGGCGGGCGCATGGGCCGCGAGTTCGGCGAGCATTGCCGCCGGACTGAAGAGGAAGATGCCGGCATTCCAGCTATAGGCGCCGGTGGCGAGATAGGCGGCAGCGGTGGCGGCATCCGGCTTTTCCTTGAAGGCGGCAACGCGGGCGACGGGCCCGGAGAGCGGCGCGCCGGACTGGATGTAGCCGAAGCCTGTATCCGGCCGGCTGGGCGCGATGCCGAATGTGGTGATGTAGCCGCCAGCCGCGACGGGAGCGGCGGCGCGGATTGCTCCCAGGAAGACGTCCGGGCGGCCGATAAAGTGGTCTGACGGCACCAGCAGGCCGAGGCCGTCCGGGAAGGCGGCTGCGAGGTAGCGCGCGGCGACGGCAGCGACCGCGGCGGTGTTACGGCCTTCGGGCTCGAGCAGGATAGCGGCGGGCGTGACGCCGATGGCGGCGAGCTGGTCTGCGATGAGGCCGGCATAAGCGGCGTTCGAGACGATCACCGGCTCGGCATGGAAGCCATCGGCGCCGGCAAAGCGCAGGACCGTTTCCTGGAAGACCGACTTGTCGGAGACGAGCGAGTGGAACTGCTTGGGGCAGGCCTGGTTCGAAACGGGCCAGAGGCGTGTGCCGGCGCCGCCGCACATGATAACCGGGTGGATCGTCATAGTCCTGTTTACCTTGATTCCTGTATGGGTTGCTGAGGGCCCGCCTGGCGCGCACTCCGCTGTAACCCAAGTTTGCAACAACTGCGCCGCCTTGGCCATTGCGAAGGACTTGGCGGAGCGTCCGGATGGCGTCAGTTTGGGCGGGGTATCCGCGGAGAAACCCGAATGGCACTTGCCCTTTATGGTCACCCCTTCTCGTCCTTCACGCAGAAGGCGTTGATTGCGATCTATGAGAACGCCCTGCCATTCGAGTTCCGGCAACTCGGGCCTGACCAGCCAGAGCATGAGGCGGAACTGAAGCGCGGCTCGCCGATGGGGAAGTTTCCGATGCTGGCGGATGGCGAGCGGCGCATCGTCGAGGCGAGCCTGATCATCGAATACCTGCAGCTGGCCCATCCGGGGCCGGTTCGTCTGATCCCGGATGATCCAGCGGCGGCGCTGGAGGTGAGGTTCCTGGACCGGTTCTTTGACCTGTATGTGATGGACGCCATGCAGGTGGCGGTGAATGCGGCGCTGAAAGTCGTGCCGATGGCGCCTGAGGATGGGCTTGCGCATTCGGCGGCGCCTGGAGCCTGCCTATCGCTGGCTGGGCGAGCACATGGCCGGCCGAACCTGGGCGGCGGGGGAGACGTTCACGCTGGCGGATTGCGCCGCGGCGCCCTCACTCTTCTATGCCGACTGGGTTTATCCGATCCCGGAGCAATATGGCGCGCTGCGCGCTTACCGCGCGCGGCTATTGTCGCGGCCCTCGTTTGCGCGGGCGGTGGACGAGGCACGGTATTTCCGACCGTATTTTCCACTCGGCGCGCCGGATAGGGATTAAGCCGGAGCAAGTTTCGGAGATACCTCGCAGGGTGACGAATTTCAGGATCTCGCCAGCGTGCGATTGGCCGCGCCGGGACGAAGCCGTGTTTTTCTGCCGGGCGAGATTGACGCATTCATCCTGAGCTCATCTGATCCTTGCAACTCTTTGGCAGGTTTGATTCTTTAGGGGGGATGGAAATGCGCGGCTGGATCGTTCTGGGGCTTTTGTGCGCGTGGCCTGCGCTGCAAGCGTTTGGCCAAGGGTTACCGGCCCCCCGGCTGTCCTATGATTCGGTCGCCCTCAAGCCGACGGCGCCTTTGGCAGACCTTTCGGGCGCGACCTTGAGGGCCGAAGTGCAGGCGTCTCCGTTCTTTGTGGCAGAACTCGATGCACGGGCGATCGGTCTCGGCGGGCCTGTTCAGATCGATCTTGAACCGGGCGTGCAGTTGGACCTTCAGAAGTATCTGTCGAGCACCAGGCTTGAACTCCGCCCGCTGGTGAAGCTTGCCGCGGAAGATCCGGACCTGCTCAACCTTGCAGGTCCCGTCACAGTGACCGAAGAGGTCTTCGTGATGGCGGACCGCATCATCGTCTCCCGCGAGGCGGTGATCCCGGTGACGGCCGAGACCTGCGGATATCAAGCCGCCGGATTTACGCCCTTGAAAGACCGCCGGATGAGGCGGGCAGCGAAGGAAAAATCTGCCAGCCTACCGGCCGGAATGCGCGAGGAGCTTTGTCTGACGCCGGGCGAACGCAGCCTTGATGAACTGGCGGCGGAAGCAGAGACCGGCAATCGGCCGGTGATTGCGGACCTGAACGAAAAGCTGACGCCCGGACTGGAAAACCGGATGCCGGCGATCAACGCCCAGACCCGGCTGATACTCCCGCCAACGCGAGACGACATTGCACAGGAAGCCGCGCTTATCCGGTCGGAGCTCGCGGGCCTGTCGCCGAGTGCAGCGTTCCGGAAAGGGGTGACGGCCGGCGAAGCGCTGAAGCTGGGAGATGAGGCGCTGATCCGGCTCGACGCGAACGGAGACGAGCGGGTGATCACATTCGTCAGCATTATTCCGCTGTCTGATCGCTCCGTCCCGGTTGGGGCGCCTGGAGGCGGCTTTGATGCGAGAGACCTGGGCCGCGGGTTCACGCTGAACCAGTCGATCGGAGGGACGATTTCGGTCCTTCCTTCAGCGCTGACGCCCTTCGTCAAGACGCGGGGATCCTTCTTCCCGGACCGGAAAATTAAGACCGCACCCGATGGCAAATTGTCGATCCAGCGCGCAGCAGAGCCTCAGTCAAAAGGTGGCTCAACGATAGGGGTATTGAAGCCCTCCCTTCCTGCAGCCGCGATGATCGGCCGGCTGCCGGGGGCGCAGCCCGAAGAAGAAGATCCCGTCCGTAGCCAGAGGATCAGCCAATCGGCCGATGTCTATTTCATCACCGGTTTTACCCTGACCGACCGTATCGAGGAGCGCTACAAGCACACCTTCAACAAGAAGCGGAACTATTACATCGCCTTTGAATACAGCATCGGCTACCGGGCCGGCCTGCGGTTTCCGTTCCGGGTAAATGTCGAGAGCGAAGCCTTCTTCCGCGAAAACCCGCAGTCGCGGGCGTGGGACGCCTCGAGCTTTCAGTTCCGGGTGAATGCGGAAGGCCGTCAGGAGACGCTCACGGGCGGATCGATCTACCGGGCAGCCGGCATGCCGGAAGACATGATCTTTGAAGACCGGGAGTTCACTTTCGGCGTATGGGCGGGTTGCCAGCTGCAATTGCGAGTGCCGATCATCAAGACGGTACGGATCAATTGCCCCTCGGTCGATGTACCGCGCGCGGGCACGTGTCCGGATTGGGCCTGCGCCGATTTTGTGCCCCCGATCGGCGGCCGCCGCCTGATTGCCGACCCGAGATTGCCGGCCGATATCACCCGCCTGCAATTGAATGCCTGGATTGCTCGGGCCGGAATCGAGCCCGGTGTGAACATCTACGCCGCGAATGCGGAGTTTTCACTGAAGGCAGAACCCTCGGGCGGCTCGTTTTCGCCGCCTGGCGAAGATCCCTCCAATGCGACCGCTTGTTCACCGCCCACTCGCGGAGATCCGCGCCGGGCCAACGCGCTGTTGCCGACCGGCGACTGCCGCCTCGTCTTTGATCGCCGCTATGACGCTGCGAGGCCGATGGTGTTTCAGCTCGATGTCACCGGTCCGGGCGACGGCTATGCGCCGGGCGTTGTGCTGTCCGATCCCGAGTATCGCTTCACGATGGAGTTTGTGCCGGTGCTCGAGCTGTTTGCGGTCGTCGATATTGCGGTTGCCAGATGGCGCTTCGATCATGACTTCGAGATTGAAGGACTGACGGTTCGGCAAGACTTCCGTTTCGGGCATCATGATCAGACCCGAGAGAGCGTGGACATCGGACTTTGCGGTCCGGAGGATATCTCATCGCCGGGGTGCCAGCGCGCGGCAGGCTATGTGTTTCATCCGGCCTGGATGGATGATGGAAGCTGATCCGGAGGCAGCCGTCACCGGGTGCAGACCGAAGCTCGGGGACTGAGGCGATCTTGTTGATCGCGTCGTTTGATATGAGGCGATCACCGGAGCGTGCCCGGAGATTTCTGATTCCCTTTCGGGTTTACCTCTACGTTTGCCGAGCGTCTGTTTGCAAACGAAGCTTCAGAAAGAAAACCGAACAGGGCGCTCGCGCCGCGGGAACGCTTCAACTCAAATTTCGAAGATGCCGCGGAGGGCGAGGAATTTCAGGACTTCTTCGGCAGCGTCCTCCGGTGAGCGATTGACCGTGTCCAGACGAAGTTCCGGTGTGAGCGGCGGCTCGTAGGGGCTGTCGATGCCGGTGAAGTTGCGGATTTCGCCTGCGCGGGCCTTCTTGTAGAGGCCTTTGACATCGCGCTGTTCGGCGACGTTCAGCGGCGTGTCGACATGGATCTCGATGAACTCGCCCGGTGCCATCAGGGTGCGTGCCATCTGCCGCTCGGCGCGGAAGGGTGAGATGAAGGAGACGAGCACGATGAGGCCCGCATCGGTCATCAGGCGAGCCACGTTGGCGACACGGCGGATGTTCTCGACGCGGTCGGCATCGGTGAAGCCGAGATCGCGGTTGAGGCCGTGGCGGACATTGTCGCCGTCGAGGATGAAAGTGTGGCGGCCCATCGCGTAGAGGCGTTTTTGTAGCGCATTGGCGATGGTCGACTTGCCGGAACCCGACAGGCCCGTGAACCAGAGGACGGCAGCCTGCTGATTTTTCTGGTCGGCGAGGGCCTCGCGCGTGATGTCGATGGCCTGCCAGTGGATGTTGGCGGCGCGGCGGAGGGAGTAATCGATCAGGCCGAGGGCGACGGTGTCGTTGGTCTGGCGGTCGATCAGGATGAAGCTGCCGGTGAGACGGTTCACCGTATACGGATCGAAGGCGATAGGCTGCTCGAGCGCGATGGTGGTGACGCCGATCTGGTTGAGTTCCAGCGTGCGGGCGGGCGTCTCTGCCATGGTGTTGACGTCGATGCCGTGCTTGGGGGCGTTGACGGTGGCCGAGACGGTGCGCGCGCCGGATTTCAGGAAGTAGCGGCGGCCGGGCAGCAGTGGCTGCTCGCTCATCCACAGTAGCTTGACCTGGAACTGGTCCGAGACTTCCGGCGGTGCGTCACCTGCGGCGATGACGTCGCCGCGCGAGGTGTCGATTTCGTCGGCGAAGGTGAGCGTGACGGATTGGCCGGCGACGGCTTCGGCGAGGTCGCCGCCATGGGTGACGATGCGGGTGATGGTGGTTTCGCGGCCCGAGGGAAGCGAGCGGATGCGGTCGCCGGGGCGCACGCGGCCGGAGGCAATCTGGCCGGAGAAGCCGCGGAAGTCGAGGTTCGGGCGGTTAACCCACTGGACCGGCATGCGCAGCGGAAGGTCTTCCGCCTCGCGCGCGATCTCGACGGTTTCGAGATAGTCCATCAGGCTCGGGCCGGTATACCAGGGCGTCTCGGTCGAGCGCTCGGTGATATTGGTGCCGGCCAGCGCCGAGATCGGGATTGGCGTGATTTCGAGTTTGCCGGGCAGGGCCTCGGCGAAGATTTTGTAGTCGGCGATGATCTGGTCGTACACGGACTGTTTGTAGCCGACGAGGTCCATCTTGTTGATTGCGAGCACCAGGTGGCGGATGCCGAGAAGGGTGGCGATGATGGAGTGGCGGCGAGTCTGTGTGAGGATGCCCTTGCGGGCGTCAATCATCAGGATGGCGCAGTCGGCAGTCGAGGCGCCGGTCGCCATGTTGCGGGTATACTGTTCGTGGCCGGGCGTGTCGGCGACGATGAACTTGCGTTTCTGCGTGGCGAAAAAGCGGTAGGCGACATCGATGGTGATGCCCTGTTCGCGCTCGGCGGCTAGGCCATCGACGAGGAGGGCAAAATCTATGGAATCGCCCTGCGTGCCGACCTTCTTGGAGTCGGCTTCGAGGGTCGCCAACTGGTCCTCGAAGATCATCTTCGAATCGTAGAGGAGGCGGCCGATCAGGGTCGACTTGCCGTCATCCACCGAGCCGCAGGTGATGAAGCGGAGCAGGGATTTCTGCTCGTGGGCCTCAAGATAGGCGCCGATATCTTCGGCGATGAGATCATCGTGCAGGCGCATCAGAAATAGCCCTCCTGCTTCTTCCTCTCCATCGAGGCGGCCTGATCCTTGTCGATGGCGCGGCCCTGACGTTCGGACGTGGTGGTGAGGAGGATTTCCTGGATCACGTCGTCCAGCGTCTTGGCTTCGCTTTCCACTGCGCCGGTCAGCGGGTAGCAGCCCAGCGTGCGGAAGCGGACGGATTTTGTCACTGCGGTCTTGGCTATTTCGGGCGGCACGCGGTCATCATCCACCATGATGGTGGTACCGTTCCAGTCGACGACCGGGCGCGGGGCGGCGAAATAGAGCGGGACGAGTTCAATTTTCTCGCGGCGGATGTACTGCCAGATATCGAGCTCGGTCCAGTTCGAGATCGGAAAGGCGCGCAGGGATTCGCCCTTGTTGAGACGGGTGTTGTAGAGGTTCCAGAGCTCAGGCCGCTGGCGTTTGGGGTCCCAGCGATGGCCGGCCGTCCGTACCGAGAGGAT
>Ga0315906_10003389_pt1 | contig 21172 bp, 16 predicted proteins | sample LakEriMetagenome_4_FD_203526 | JGI IMG/M metagenome (GOLD analysis project Ga0315906, IMG submission 203526) | Freshwater fungal communities from buoy surface, Lake Erie, Ohio, United States - Buoy 2 MA122 | ecosystem: Environmental > Aquatic > Freshwater > Lake > Lake biofilm | place: USA...
AAAGCGCAACAGCTGCTGATTTAACTAATACAGAGGATACTGATCAAAGCGGTAACAACGAAACCCAGAACACTGAAAGCAAGACTAATGATAGTGCGCTAGATAACCTTATTAAAAACCTATTTTGATACTACTCACCTGCATCAATTCTTGCTATATTTTTTAATGACTTATGTATATCTAATACACAGCGTCATCAAAAAATATAGCCATAATTGCGCATCTGGGTAGTAATAAGATTTTGCCTAGTTATAATTGCGCATACTCGTAGTAATACTTTTTATTGTCTGCATCAGTTCTACTAAAACAACGTCATTGCGAATCATGACAACATCATTTATGATGGTGCATGATGTGGCAATCTTCTGTTAAGTTAACTAAGACTGCCACAACTTAACTAAAGTTAAGTCTCGCAGTGACAATAAATATATATCTAATTTTTACCAGAGGAGTACACAACTTGAAATATTACCCACATCCAATTCTAGCAAAAGAGGGCTGGCTTTATATCGGACTAAGTACCGTTATAGCCATTTTGTTATTAATGTATAATTTTTGGGTTGCTTTACCATTTATATTAATTGCAACATTCATTATTCAATTTTTTAGAGATCCACCAAGAAATATACCTAGTGATCCAAATATAATACTATCTCCAGCTGATGGTAAAGTGATTTGTATTGAAGAATGCCAGGATGTTTATCAAAATACTCCTGCATTAAAAATAAGTATTTTTATGAATGTATTTAACGTACATTCTAACAGAAGTCCTGCTGATGGAGTAGTCGAACAATTAAACTATATCCCTGGTAAATTTGTTAATGCTGATTTTGATAAAGCATCAGTTGAAAATGAACGTAACGCTATGATATTAAAATTAGCTAATGGAGATAAAATAACTTGTGTGCAAATTGCAGGTTTGATTGCTAGACGTATTTTATGCTATACTAAAGTTGGAGCATCGTTAAGCCGTGGGGAACGCTATGGATTTATTCGTTTTGGGTCTCGAGTTGATGTATATTTGCCATTAAATTATAAACCATTAGTAAGCTTAGGGCAAAAAGTAAAAGCAACCGAGAATATTCTTGCAAAATTAGAGGCATAATATTATGAAACGCCCACCAAAAGGGTCACCAATTTACTTACTCCCTAGTCTATTTACTATAGGCGCTATGTGTGCAGGATTCTTTGCTATTTTTGCATCATCTAATGGTCATTATGTTAGAGCAGCATACCTAATTTTTCTATCAATGATATTAGATAGCTTAGATGGTAGAGTTGCTCGCTTAACCCATACATCCTCACCATTTGGCGCACAGCTTGATAGCTTATCTGATATGGTAAATTTTGGCATTGCTCCAGCATTAATTATTTATAATTGGCACTTGCATAGCTTAGGTAAGATTGGTAGCATTGTCGTATTTGTTTATGCAGCTTGTGCGGCACTACGTCTAGCAAGATTTAATACTATGATTGAAGTTGTTGATAAACGATATTTTATTGGGCTACCTTCAACAGCAGCTGCTCCATTAGTGGTAGGATATGTGTGGTTATGCTATACTTATCAACTAAATAGCCAGTTCTTTGTAATGTTAGGGGCTATTGTGACAGTATTTACTGCCTTTTCTATGGTAAGTAATATAAAATTTTATAGTTTCAAAGAGTTCCATTTCCATCACCGTGCACGCTTTAGAGCATTACTAATAGCATTACTTCTATTAGTATTATTAGTTATTGATCCAGAATTAGTGATTTATACCGCATTTGTTTTATATGTTATTATTAGCTATTTGATATTTATCTTTCGGATTGCGTATACTAAAAAACCTAAAATAGAAGAGAATCAAACCACTTAAATATAATTTTACAAAGAAATAGTTTATAAAATAAGGAGTGTAGCTTTTATTGCACTCCTTATTTTTTATACTCAATGAGTTAAGTTACAACAACAGGAATTTATTCAAAAACTATCGGTTAAGCTAATTAATGTCTTCACAAGTATTGGTATCAATAAATTTAATCTTCATAATTATTTTAAAAATGGATATTTTACATATCGAATAATTGAATAATAATCACTAAACATCCTAAAATTAAAGATAGATACAAAAAGAAATTGTTATTCACCCACTTTATTTTAAATACATGATTGCGTTTTCTTAATGTTTTAATCATAAAAAATGGTATGATAATTAACAATACCGAGCAACACAACCCCACATAACCTAAAGCCTTAATGAATATATTAGGAAAGAACCATACAATAAATAAAGGTAATAAGAAAGTTAAAAATATAGCCAAAATATTTTTTCTAACAAGATTCAAGCGCTTTAAACGAAAGGCATCAATCAAAAAATGATATAAAGCTAAAGAAACTCCTAAGAATGATGTGGTAACCGATATATTAGAAAATAAGGATACTGGAGAATAAAAAACCTCATTATGTAGATTTATTTTCATTAAACTCAAAATATCACCCACATTGGCATCATGCGTTTTAGCAAATAATTGACTGAAGCTATGCTCCCCAGTAAGAGGAATCACCCCAAGTACACCAATAATCCAGATTAAATATAAAATTAATGGAATAATACTACCAATAATTATTACCCTAGATAATACTTTAGCATCTGATTGTAAATAAGTTCTAAGCGTTGGTATAATTAAGTGGGAAGAAAATGCTGTTACAAATACAGGTAAAGCTACAAGCAATATTTTTGAATTAAAAAAAGATACTGTTAAATGATCTAAATGCACATTGGGTAAAAGAATAACACACACAAATATTAATAGTAGTAGTTTGGTGCCTAATAATAAACGGTTAACCCAGTCAACAGCTTTAATCCCCATAACCACAAAAGAACCAAGCACAATCACAAAGATTAATGATATCTTGTGCTGCCCTATTGGAAACGTTGTATTAAAAGCCGAGCCTGCCGCAGAAATATATGCCACTAAAATAGTATATAGTAGTAGAAGAAAGCTAACCCATACTCCAAACCTACCAATTGGAGGCAAGAGTTCTTTTGCCATACCAGCAAAACTTGAACCATCGCTACTTGCTAGATTAGCTTCGCAAATTAATAATGCAGTATATGTCATTAGACACCAAGCAACCAACATAATACAGCAACCTAATGGCAAACCCATATGCGCAATTAAAATGGGAAGAGCTAAAATACCTGCCCCAACTTCTGTACCAATAACAACAAAAATACTACCAATTTGGCGATTTATGGATACATTACTCATTATATAGAAGCCCTTAAATTAAAAGATAAGATTGCCACGCCATACCTCCACACAAGTGTGGGTATGGCTCGCAATGACGAAGTGTATTTGTAGTGGAGTTCTACAAGCATATACAACTATAACTAGTATATTTGCAGTGGATGGTGCACCCAACAGGGATCGAACCTGTGACCTTCAGTTTCGGAAACTGACACTCTATCCAACTGAGCTATGGATGCGGATATTATTAAGCATTTTACCACTCTCACTCTGGACTTAGCCCGAGAGTTTTGTTTCAGGGTCTGGATGCTGAAACAAGTTCAGCATGACGACTTCTTTTATGTTCAATATTGCATTTTATTACAAGCATAGCTTGCAATGACTATGATTAATTACCAATAGAAATTGTATTGGAATTCACATTAGCACTCCCATTACCAAGAGTAAAATATACACTTTCTGAATTTCCAAGTGTACAACTACCTAACAAACAGTATCCAACAGTAATAGAACATTGTTGATTGCCAGTTAAATTTCCTACACTACAATTATTAAGCCCATTAGACCCAGTAGATCCAGTAGATATATTAAAAATTGACAAGTTTGGGTTTGCTTGGTAACCTAAAATTAAGCCAGACTGACCACCTGTATTGTATGTCAAAGTGATCTGACACGTGCTAGCAAGCATAGGCTGGCATACACCAGTAGTTGTTGCGCTAATTGTAGGATTACCTGTATCGGTGCTATCACCTATACAACTAGAACATATTGTAACCACGCCAAGAAGTAGTAATAAATTTTTTAGTTTCATGATTAATACCATCCCTATTATATTAGCATTTTTAAACCTTAACCCCATATTATAACACCTTAAGTAATAGATAATCTACACTCTTTGTCTTTTATATAGGGTAAATTTATTCTATGTTATAATTACTGCTTATAAATAGTCTTTCAAGGGATAAAAAACAAATGCAACGAACAAACTACTGTGGGTTAATTGACGATACGTATATTGGACAAACCATAACAATTAAAGGCTGGGTACATAAACGCCGCGATTTAGGCGGATTAGTTTTTTTTGATTTACGCGACCGTGAAGGCTTAATCCAATGTATTGCTGAACCTGAGAGTAGCTGTTTTAAAGATGCAGAACAAATAAAACACGAGTATGTACTTACGGTTACTGGTATAGTCCGTAAAAGACCACATGCTAACCCAGAATTAAAAACCGGCACAATTGAAGTTGTTGCTACAAATATAGAAATACTAAACATATCATTGCCAGTGCCAATATTGGTGGATGATGCTACAACTAGCGAAACTAATCGTATGATGCATCGTATTATAGACTTACGTAGCAAAAAAATGCAACATAATATACGTCTACGCTATAAATTAACTACCGAGATTAGACATTTTTTAGACACTAATGGTTTTATTGATATTGAAACTCCGTTTTTAACTTTATCAACTCCTGGTGGTGCAAGAGATTTTTTAGTACCCTCTAGCATGAATAAAGGTAGCTTTTATGCTCTACCTCAATCACCCCAAATATTCAAACAATTATTAATGGTTTCAGGTTTTGATAGATATTATCAAATTGTGAGATGTTTTCGTGATGAAGCACTAAGAGCTGATAGACAACCAGAATTTACTCAAGTCGATATAGAAACATCATTTCTTAACGAAAGCGAGATTCGTGAAATTGCTGAAAACTTATTTCTTAGCATATTTAAAAATGTATTAAATATAGAGTTGCCCAAATTACCAGTAATGACTTACCATGATGCTATGTATTATTATGGTTCAGATAAACCTGATTTGCGTATTCCATTAAAATTTGTTGATTTAACAAGCCCGTTAAAATCTTGCTCCTTTAAAGTATTTAATTCTGCAAGCAATATGCCTAAAGGGCGTATTGTTGCTATGACTTTACCTAATAGTGTGAGTTTATCCCGCAAAGAACTTGATGAATACACTAAGTTTGTATCTATCTATGGAGCAAAAGGCTTGGCATATATAAAAGTCAACGATATTAATCAGCTTAATGAACAAGGTTTAACCTCACCAATTGTAAAATTTTTAACCGAAGATGAATTAAAACTTATACTTGAAGCAACCCAAGCTAAAAATGGTGAAACAATTTTATTTGGCGCGGATAATGGCAAAATTGTTAATGAAGCCATGGGAGCATTGCGTGTAAAAATCGGTCAAGAAAAAAACCTCATGACTAGCAAATGGCAAGCATTGTGGGTTGTTGATTTTCCGCTTTTTGAATATGATGAAGCTACACAAACACATATGGCATGCCACCATCCTTTTACTTCCCCTAAAGATGAACATATCAACATGCTAACAACAAAACCAGAAGAGTGCTTAGCTAAAGCGTATGATTTAGTCCTTAACGGTTCAGAGATAGGTGGAGGTTCGGTACGGATTTATAAATCTGATATTCAGGCTAAGATATTTGAAGCTATGGGAATTAGTCATGAAGAAGCACGAGCTAAATTTGGCTTTCTGTTAGATAACCTGCAATTTGGCGCACCTCCTCATGGTGGGATTGCCTTTGGTTTAGATCGACTTGCAGCAATCATATGTGAAGCTGATTCTATTCGGGATGTAATTGCCTTCCCTAAAACCACTACTGGGCAGTGCCTACTAACTAACGCCCCAAGTACTATTGAGGATAAGCAATTACAAGAAATCCGATTAGAGCTTAGTTTATCAAATAAGTAACAAATCAATTTATGCTAGGATTTTGTGTCACACCCAAGTGTGGTGCACCCTTGGGTGTGACACAAAATGACAACTGTTGATTTTACGATAATTTTTTGATGCCTTTACCCTATAAATATATCATTAGTAAAATCTAACTACTTAGCAGCAGTGTAATTTTAACTACTCAGATGCACAATTAAAGATTGGAATATATAAGTTCTAAATCTTAAGGGCCCTACGTTGTAAGTTAATTAGTTGGGATACCCCAACTTCAGCTAAATCAATTAAGCGATTCGTAGTTGCACGATCTAATGCAGTTTTTTCAGCTGTACCTTGAATCTCAACAATCGATAGGTTATCAAGCATTACTAAATTCATATCCATAGAACAATTTGAATCTTCAATATAGTCTAAATCTAGCAGCGCTTCACCATCATATACGCCAACAGATATTGCTGCTAAAAAATGCTTTATTGGGTTTTTAGATATTTTACCCGAATCTAACAGTCCGTTTATTGCATCATGTAAGGCGATAAAACTCCCAGTTATACTAGCTGTTCTGGTTCCTCCATCAGCCTGAATTACATCACAATCAACTACTAACTGCCTAGGTCCTAAAAGTTCCAAATCAACACAAGCACGTAATGATCTGCCAATTAGGCGGGAGATTTCCTGCGCTCTTGAATTAACCTTACCCACAACACCATCACGTTTAGTTCTTGTATGTGTGGCGCGAGGAAGCATCGAATACTCAGCAGTTAGCCATCCTTGATTTTTGCCTTTTAGAAATGGCGGTAATGATTCCTCAACTGAAACATTACATAATACTTGTGTATTACCAAACTCCACTAATACCGAACCTTCTGCATATTTAGTATAATTACGAGTGATTTTAATTTCTCTTAATTCATTAGCTTGTCTATTATTTGTACGTTTAATCAATTTAATTTTTCCTTTAATAAAAATAGACGCATCCCATAATTATTATTGCTACAAGTATTCGCAATTATAACTAGAAGATTTAAGGCGCTGTGTACAAATGTACATAAGCATGAAATCAACGGAGTTAGAACGGATGAAGACTTGCAACAATTAGATTACAGATATTTCTGGGAGTTCTATACCTTTAAGCTTTTTATATAAGTCTAGTGCTAGTTTATCTGTTAAGCTTGAAACATAATCCGTTACTTGCATTAGCCTTTCGCCAATATCTTTGCTATTTGCATTATATCTATCCGGTAGTAGTTTTAATAATTTTGATGAGCGCTTTGATGTCGGATGCTTAATCTCTAATACCGCAAAAGTGAACTGATCTAATAAATAAGATAAAATCTCGTACCCAGCTAGCTCCACTTCTAATACAGGTTTATATGAATAAGCATATTTGCTTACATGATTACCTATGGCAAGTAAAGCTCTACTCATATCAGAATCTTCAAGTAATAATAAATCAATTAGCCCAAGCAACTTACCATTTTGTATCATCGCACCATAATTAGCAGTCATTATTTCTTCATAATAAGTAATAAACTTATCAACCGCCTCACCAATTAAAATATTTAAAGCATAAGAACGAAGTTTAGCAAATTTATCCTCGACGATTAAGTTCTCAATTATATCTTTAATAAAATTAATGTCTTTATTTTTACTAGCAATAATTTGAATCAGTAAATCATAAGCATCATCAAAGCTAATTAAACCCACTTTGTGCGCATCTTCTAAATCTAGTAAGCGATAACAAATATCATCTGCCGCCTCAACCAAAAACACCAATGGATGGCGAGAGTATTCATCATGCGATAATTTAGTTAACCCACATTTATCAACTACTTTAGTTAATAATTTTAATTCGGAGCTAAAAACGCTATGTTTGTTTTTATATATTGTAGCTGCATTAAATGTAGTTGGATATTTTATTACACTACCAACAGTGGCTAAGGTTAAATTCAGATTATGTGAGTTATTAATAATCCTAATAGCCTGAGCATTACCATCAAAATTAGATAATTGGCTAATTAAATCCCCCCCCATCTCTCTGGCTAAAACCGCAGAATTTTCCTTAAAGAAACTTGATATCGCATCTTCTCCAGAATGACCAAATGGTGGATTACCTATATCGTGCAATAAACATGCTGCCCCTACAACATCAGAGACATCTCTCTGAAAATTTTGTGGCAAAGTTTGTTCTATTTTATTATCAATGATTTTTTTAGCTACCAAATTACCGATAGATTTACCAACGGAAGATACCTCTAAGGTATGAGTTAGCCGACTATGAATAAAATCACTATTTGGTTGGGGAAATAACTGGGTTTTATTCTGTAAATTTCTAAAAAATGGTGAAAAGGTAATTTTGTTATGATCTCGCTCAAACTCACTACGATCATTATCATCATTCACCCTAACTGATGATGAAAAAATCTTGTTTTTACACAATAATTTGCCCCAAGTCATTTTTTGCATAATTGCTTTCTTTTTATATTAAGTTAAGATTACCCAATCATGACACCAATTTAGAATTGATGTAGGATTAAAATTATATACCAACTCCAGATTTAATCATTATTTACTTAACTCTAAGCACCCGAGATTAGAACTAGGAAAATAGCTCCGTCGTGTACTTATGTACATAAGGAAATATTTAACAACGTTATAATCGATCTAGGGTTAGAGTTGTATTGCATTAATCCGAAGACTCAAATGCTTAAGCATTTGTCCGAGGATAATGATACACACTAATTTTATTTTTGGTTATTATCTTCTGCTTGTTGTTCATCTAAAAAGAATTTCAGCTCTTTTGGCACTTCAGCCTGCGGTTTTGGAGCTACAATCTTCTTTTGAGACACAACTTGGGATTTTTCAAGAGCTATTGGCTTATCTTCTGGCATTCTTCCTTGCACTTGAGGAGTTGCTGGCTTCATTTCTGGGATAGCTGGCTCTTCTTTAGGAACCACCTGAAATGTGTTTTTAATATCAAATTTATTATTATCAATTGTAACGTAACCATTTAATTTATACATATCTTTTAACCATACTACTTTTGGGGTCACAAAATATATTGTTTCTACTTGATGACTTACTGTGTTTTTACTTTTAAAGAACCACCCCAGTAATGGAATATCACCAAAAAACGGCACTTTATTCTCTATAGTTTGCGCTAAATCACGCGAATAACCAGCCAAAATCAAACTCTGCCCCTCTTTAATTACTGCCTGAGAATTTAAGGTGCTTTGAGTAGTTGTAGGCATAGAAGCATTATTTATTTCATTTACAAGACCATCTTGCAATACTATAGACATCTTAATTTCACGCCCACCATCATCATTAAAAATCACATGTGGAGTAATTTGTAATGATTGTTGCACTTTAGCTGGTACAGCAGCAGAACTTTGCGAATTTCCACCAGCTTGTAAATTCTGCACAGAATTATTTAGATATATATTTTCTGTTACCCCAAGAATTGCGGGTAGGTTGTCTGTTGTGACTAAGGATGGCTTACTCATTGCCTGAGCTATATTATTCTTCTCTAAAAATTGTAAACTAGTTGCAAAATTAGCAACATTGCTTACTAATAACTGTCCTGGATTAACTTGACCATAATAAAAGGATAAGTCGTTTGATATTTTGCCACTTAAATTAGCCGCACCGAAGCCTGTTGACACCCCACCAGCAGAACTCCACCAGTTAATTCCTTTCTGGGTTAGCTTATCTTGATCTAGATGAACAATTAATACATCAACTTGAATTAGTGGAGATGGAACATCTAGTACTTCTATTAATTTTTTATAGATTTTTAAATTACTTGACCTATCTCTAATAACTATAGTATTTAGCCGATTATCTGCTTGAATTGTAGCTCTTGACATTACCCCACGGCTACCACCTCCACCACTGGCTGAAGAAGCACCATTTGAATTATCGGCAGCATTATATTCCGTCAATATTTTACTTGCTTGATTCTTTGCTGGCTCTAAAATATCGCTATTGATGTAATTTACCCCTTTTGAAGCACCAATACTCTGTCCTTGTAATAATGCTTGTAGAATTGTAGCAACTCCTGGGATAGTTATTTGTTGACTATTAAAAGTAAGCTGTATATCAGTTGCATTCGAATATTTAAGACGATATACGGCAAATTGTTGATCCATAGGTTTCACATCAAAGCTTTTAATATTCTTAATTACCAAATCCACATACTCTTTTGGTCCTGAAACTACAACTTTATTCTCTGAGGTAAATTCAGAATAGCTAAATCTATCATTAATTAAATTCATTTGCTTTAAGCTATCTTTAATTGATGCCATATCACCCGAATTTACTTCAGCACTTAAGGTTATCTTATTTTTGGTGGATATATATAAGATCCCAGAATATATGAACCAATCAAAGCCATATAAATTAGATAAATCACTTAGTAACTCTTCTTTATTGCTAACTGTAAACCTACCATTCACCTTTTGCTGCAACTTTCTTGTTGGTAGATTTGTGCTAAATTTAACTTTCAAGCCATTATTTTGAGCAAAAGTTATTAGGGTTTGTTTTAAATTATTATTAAATAAATAGCTATATTTTCCAGTGGATTCATTGCCACTAGTTGTACTACGCGGTACAATAGTAATTGGCGCATCATCTGAAAATACATATTGATAGCAAATTACAGATAAAACAAGCACAAATAACTTCTTCATAAATTTTCCTTAAAATTTTATATTATATAATATTAATGCTAATATGATTCTTCATCTATACCTACTACTCCCACACTATTAAAATCCGCATGACCTTCTAATTCTTGATAGGACATTACAGGCAAGTATGGTAGCTCTTTTTCAATAACAGAACGAACATACCTACGGATATCCAAATGTGTTAATACTATTAAATTAGTGATTCCTTCAGAATTATTTACAATTTGTTTTATATTTTCAACCATGTGTGCGGAAACTGTTGGATCTAATGCTAAGTAACTACCATTATTTGCATAACGAATACTATCTCTTACCATATCTTCGATTTCTGGAGATAGTAAAACACAAGCAAAAATATATTTACCATCGGTAAATTTGTATGCAATATATTTACCTAAAGCCTTACGCACGTATTCAGTAAGTAAAATTGTATCTTTTTCGTGTTGACTCCATTCAAGCATAGTATCTAGAATCACTTTAAAGTTACGGATAGAAATATTTTCGGCAACAAGTCTTTGGAATAACTCAGTAATTTTATTTAACGGCAACATACGTAAGAGCTCTTTAATTAAGTCTTGATAATCCTGCATTTTATCCAAGATTACTTTTACTTCCTGTATACCCAAGAAATCAGAAACATGCTTAGTTAACTGATATTTCAGATGCAATAATAAAAACTGCTCACAAGTAAGATTACGTAAGTTATATTTGGTACAAGCTTCTAAATTAGAGTTGTTAATCCAGATACCTAGGTCTTTTTCGCCAAAAGATGTTTTATTAACAAATGAATCCTTCATATCTAAGACCGATAAATGCTGTTCTTTTTGATCTAAAAGTAATAAGGAATTCCAATTTAATCTGCCTGTTGCAACTGGAATCTCAAAAACTAACAGCTGGTATTCACCATCACTTAATGAGTTATTATATCTAATTACAATTTGTGGCATCAAAACCCCTAAATCAGTTATAATATGCTGCTGGACTTTTACAATAATTTCTTTAATCTTAGCTAAAGAATCTGAATTTTTATAACTTGGTGCTAGATAAACAATTAATGGTAACAGCTGCATATTCTTAGAAACATCTTGCGGAGTTTCTACCATGCTATCACTAGTTTTGCCATCCTCTAATACCGCTGACTCTGCAATAGTATTTTTACCTGAATCACCACCTTTACCAAATTTCTTACGGCGTAAAATCACCCCAAAAAACACCAAAAAGCCAAATAATGTAGCAAAAACAGCACTTGGCATACCTGGGATAAATGCCATTATCATGACTAATCCACCAGCAGCAAAAATCGCCTTGTAATCTCTAAATACTTGACCTAAAATATTATGCCCCATGCTTTCATCTTCACCATCACTTACCCGTGTAATCATCATACCCGCAGTTAATGAAATCATTAGAGCAGGGATCTGTTGTACTAGGCCATCACCGACAGTCAGAATTGAATACATTTTAAGCGAACTAGAAAAATCCATGTCTTTTTGCACTACACCGATTATTATACCACCAACTAGATTAATTAATATATCAACTATGCTTGCAATTGAATCGCCCTTAACAAACTTCATGGCTCCATCCATCGCACCGTATAATTTACTTTCTAAAGCCAAATCTTTACGTTTAGCTGTTGCCTCTTCCATAGTAATATTACCAGCTCGTAAATCACTATCAATAGACATTTGTTTACCTGGCATTGCATCTAAAGAAAAACGTGCGGCAACTTCTGCCACACGTTCTGAACCTTTAGTAATTACAATAAAATTAACAATGGTTATTGTAGAGAAAATAATCACCCCGACAATTAAATTACCCCCAACTACAAATTCCCCAAAGGTGCTTACAATATCCCCAGCATCACCATCTAGCAAAATTAATCGGCTAGTAGAAACAGTAATACCGATTCGGACTAAAGCTAAAACCAATAAAATACTAGGGAACGAAGTTAGCCCTAGCGGAGAACGCATATAAATAACAACCATCATTATTAATACAGTTATTGAAATATTAAAAGCAATAATAAAATCCATTACAATGGTTGATAATGGAACTATCATCATTAGTAGAACAAATAGAACCATTACAACCAGTACAAGCTCTTTATTTGCTGCTAGTAAATTGATGACTTTCTTCATATTTAGCTTGCCCTTTTGCTTTTATAATGGTTGATTACTAGATTTGTATTTGGTAAAACTTTATCTAAAGCAAATAAAATATGTTTATCTAACAGCAATGGTTTAACTATAGCAGAAATTTCGGGATTTATCTCATTAAAATTAAAACGCTTACATAAATTTTGATATAAAGATGCATCTGCACTTTCAAAATAGCATAATTGTAAATTATTAATAACTTCTTTTAAATCATATTGAGTGAGAGAAAGAACGCTATTAGTATTATGTACATTATTTTCAATGATACTATCCATTTCTAATTTAGACAAATCTTTACTTAGTATGGCTAAAACCTTACCATTAGATCTAATAGAACTATCTTGCAATAATAAACTAATATATACTGTACGAAACAGCTTATGCAACATGTTTTTAGATAAGCTTGCAACTATAAGTTTGGTATTGCTAGTATCTAAATAAGTTTCATTATTAAGCCTATTTAATAACTTAGCTTTTTTATTTAAAGTAAAATCTTTAAAACTAAAAGCTTGATCTAATTTTGTTACATCGCCATAATTTAAGATATAAATACGCGAGGCAATTTCTAACTTACGATAAAAAAATAGTTTCATGATTACTGCACCAAATTTTCTACTAAATATTTATATTTTTCTTGTTTGATTATCAATTCTTTTATCCCCTTTTGAACCGTCTTGATTTGTTCTTGTAAAGCCTCCAACTGCTCAATTAATGCAGTTTTTTGTTCTTCAATTGTATTATATTTGCTATCTAACTTCTGCAATGCCACCTCTAAAGCATAAATAGACTTAGCATTAAAGGTTTTACCACTATTTACTGTGCTATAAAAACCCTTAACATTTGAGCTCCGCTCATCTCGATTATCTCTTAATTGTTTATCAACATTATTAATGTTATCTCTTAACTCTTTATCAGCTTGATTTAGTTCCCCAAGCTGCGACTCTAATCGCTGCTGACGGTTTGACTTTATTCTACTTAGCTCATTTATATGTTTTTGATTAATCATTAGCTAATACTCCTGTAACTCTAAGGAGTTTATTATTCTCAACAGAATCACCTTCTACTGGGCATGTTTCCAAGAAACAATTACCAAAATCAATATATAACATATCCTCTTTGATAGGTTCTTCACATAATATAACATCACCTATGTTTAAGTTATTTAGTTCATCCATGGACAAACTAGCCGTTGCGACTATAACTTTAAAATCTATTTTTGTATTGTTATTAATACAAGCTTCATTATCAGTTATATCTTCTTTTACCAAATAAGCATTTAAACTCTCAAGTAAAAAATAGTTATTCTCAGGCTGTATTAATATATTTGTAGTAAACTCTTGATGACTCAACTCCATAACAATATATTCTTTGGCAAGTAGTCTACAGTAACTCCAACTTAACACCTCTGCATGGGTGTGTATAATTTTATTTAACTGCCCCATTAAAATATCTAAGGCTATATTAGTAAAATACTCATTATAACTAAAAGTGTAATCCTCCTGATCAATCCATTGCTTGATAACATAACTTACCATATTTTTATGAATAAATACTTCCACAACCTCCCCGTCAATTAATAAACGCAATTTCAAATAATTAGGTTTATCATCTTTTACATTATGCAACATTTTTTCATGCACTTTGATATTATAAATGTTTTTACTAGCTGTTAATTCTAGTATACCACTAATTGGGGATAATTTGATAGGGCGAATTATGTTATATGACATTATTTTTTGTTTGATTATTTCTAGGCTTGTAGATTTAGCGCAGAAAAAAGTTAAATCATTACCCATTAAGCTAGGAATTGGTAATACAAAATCAAATGAATAACCCTGAGAATCAACATCCTCAGTTGTACATATATAATCAATTACACTAAGTTTGGGCAATAACTCATCTAACTTAATAAATATATCTTGAACTAAATATCCACTAGCTAATTCACTCATAAGCGCAACATCATCTACATTACTTGAAGGATAATTAACCTTAGTATAATTTACTAATGCATCATGCGATACTACACAAGAAAATTCAATATCACCACTTGTGATTGCATAACTTGTGATTGCATCACTTGTGATTGCATCACTTTTAAAGTTTATGATTAGCTTTGTATTTATTGGTTGAGTTATATTCATAATAATTTTCTAATCAAAAGTAATTAAAAGATTTTTTACTAATTCTTTAGGCATGAAACGTCTACTTTTCAACTCTTCTACGGACTCAATTAGTTCATTAATACCTGGTGCATCAAATTTTTTTAATAATATTGATTGATAATATTTAAAAGTATATAGAGAAAGATCGCTGTAACGCTCTTTAATAAATTCAAAAACCTCACTTTGCTTTAAACCTAAGCTATAATAAAACAAAACTTGATGCTCTAAACTATTTAAATTATCATAACCATTAATTACTGAGGTTATTTCTCTGTCATTATTCTCTAATAAATTATCCATACGATCTAAGTGAATTGAATTTGCAGGATAAAGAAGTGTTAGTATCCCAACAATTATGCGCTCATCATCATATAAAGGATACTTCATACCACGAGCAAGAATTATTCCATCGCCAAACTGTGCCATGGTAATAAATTTTAGAACTTTACCACTCTCTATTACTTTTTTATTTTGAGCTTTAATTTGCTTATTAAACTGCTTCACTAAATCAAAACCCAAACTATCTAATGATGGTAAGTTATCAGTAGCTTTGATATTTAGTAGAGTAGCTAATTTGGGAGATACATGTACTAAGTTATTGTCTAAATCAACAATATCAAAATAATTATCTTTATATACTAAATTTAATGCATCAAGGTAACGTTGTAAGTGATTCATTTAACTACCTCTAAATTTAACTTAGAACTTACTTAATATCCTAATACATAATTTTAACATGTATAGAAATACAAAAAGAAACTATACTCAAAGTATTTGGATTCTATGCGAGCCTGTGGCAAAGCACATGATTCAAAACAAAGAGTGCACTATGCGTAGCAATTATATATACTAGAAGGTAACTGCGCACATAAATTAGTTTTCAAAATAAGTTTTCTTAATCCACTACGATTAAATACATTAAACTTAGTATATAATGAATCCCGCACCATATTTCCAATAGTTTTATGAGAAACGGTTTTGCCAGATAAGTTCGATAGTTTGGTTGCAATTTCATTATAACCAAAACCACGGATAAGATAAAATAAAATTTCTGACTCACGTTTTGTAATATTTTGGGTTACTTTATTTATATTATGGTTATCAAAAAGAGCATATTAAAATAAACTCGTGTACTCAAAATTATTTACATTGCCATGAGATAAAATAAAGAAACCAACAATATCACCCTTTTCATTAGAAATGCGGTTAATTGAAAACAAGATAGGTTCAACATTTTTTCCCTTATTTGCTTTGTTACAAAAACCAACCAAATCTGTTTTATTACTAAGAACATCTAATTTATTCTCTGTTTTTAATAATTGGATTACTTTGCTCCAAGGTAACATCTTATCTTCTGGAGCATAATAAAATTTTAAATCATTAAATGAACGGTTCAATTCATTTACAGAAATTTCATCCCAATTACTATTAAATATCCAGCACTCACTATTTGCATGCAAAAGATTTAATGCATCGATATATGTTTGTAACCCATTATTAGTTTTATTAGTTTTTGCTACCATGATGTGTACCCCTTAATTTATAACTTTTAACCGCGAACCAAGATTGACACTTTGCTCAACATATTTGAGCTATTTATAACAATATTTTATCATATGGGGGCACTCAAGTCAAACATTCAACGCATTTTTTAATTAATCAATTATTATGTAAAAAATAACATGTAAATTATTTATAAATAACAAACTGTTATTGAAATAAGCTTATATCAGCTACCCACTTAACCTATTAGACAAAAATCTGCACCTCCTAGAGCCTAAATATGTTATAATACGTAACTTAAAGAGTATGTTAGCAAATACAAAGCACAGCCACTAATAGCAACAGCTGTCGAAATAGCCTATTGTTAGCAAATAATAACTCATATATAATATCTGCTATATAATGTGTTTTAATTTAGAGGATAAAATAATGAATACAGTATTAATGGGGAATGTGACTGGCACAAGTGCGTGCAGCAGCAAATCAGATGATACACTTATGGATAAGTTTATAGACGAACTTAAAGAGTTAAGTGACAATAAAGAAGTAAAGTTCAGTAATAACCAAACAGTATCAAACACTCCTGAAGGTCATATCCGCCTTATTGAACAACAGCTAAAACAGCTTAAGAACAACATTAACAAACTTGAACATTTAGAAAACATCTTCAGCTTTTATGATGCCTCTCTCAACATTCAAAATAAAGAAACTATTTTAAACTTTGTTAAAGAAAAAATTGAAGCTCTTGTTGAATCAACAAGTAATAAAATAAAATATTTTGACCAAAATATTTTTGCTAGCAATGATAAAGCCCTAACCTTAGAACAAAAAAAAGGTTTGTTCATAACCAATATCCAACCTTGGCATAAAGAACTACAAACCAAATTGCTGACTCAAACGCCTCTAGCAATTACAAACATAAGCACGGAAAATGTAGTTACATCTGGCGAAGCTCCATTAGCAAAAAGGCTACAACAATTGCCTAATGACTTGAGAAAATTACCAAGTGGGGGCAATAATTGTTTTGCAAACTCTGCTATTCAATTCATACTTAATAATCAATCTTTAGTTGACGCATGTAAAAATCATGAGGATAGCGATTTTGCCACATTTTTTACTCAATTTATTAATAGTGATATGTCAAATTCTGATGGTATATCAAAATATAAAGATTTGATTAACCACATTAGAGCAAACTATCTGCCCACTACTACATTAAGCACAAGCAGAGGACGCACTGATAACTCATTTAGCCAAGAATCTGCGTCGCTACTTTTAGCAAATTTGTTTAATAATGATAAAAATATAAATTATATCTCAGTAGTTGTCAAAGATGATCTTATACTTAATAGATACAACGTATTTCAAAAATTAAAATCTTATACCAATGACCAAGATTTAATACAGATAGTTAATGGATTCCCTAAGATAAAAGCCGATGACACTACTATGGAAAGATGTGAGGCATTTGAACAGCTAAAACAATTTGTAATAAATTCAACATCTGAACTAAATGAACCTTTTGGAGCTTTATTTCAAAATAAAAACCATTTAGAATTCTTAACAGATATTAGTCAGAAAGATGATACTAAACTTCTACTTTTAAAGAATCTTATACAACATAAAGCATTCAAAAATGCTATCAACCAAAATAACTTTACTTGGGTGGATACTTCTGGGTATGGAGTTAATTACAGTAGTGCTAGTACAAAAGGTGATCCTTTATTCTTTAAAGACATACCTAACAATCAAAATTTAAATGCCATAATTGTGCACTCAGGAGATATCTTAGGGAACGCTGGGCACTATGTATGTTGGGTTAAAAAAAATAATAATTGGTTTTACTGTAATGATAATCATATTCATGAATCCGATATAAAAAATCTAGACCCCTATATATTGAATAATCAAATGACGATTTCAGCTTATTGTTATAATTATAAATAGCCTTTTAATTTGATGCTTATCTGGATTTAAAGATGAGGAGCATCTCTTAGCTTTGAGCGTCTTAATTGCCAATCTGGCATATAAGATGCTACGTAATTGTAGAAATTACGATCATGATTATAATGCTCTAGATGTGCAATTTCGTGTAATATAACATACTCAATTGCACTGGGATGCTTTTTAATTAATTCTAAATTAAGATTAATATAAGCTTTTTTAGGATTACATGACCCCCAACGGGTTTTCATCTGCTTAATTGATATTTTATTAACCTCCTTTTTTACGATTTTAAGATATTTATCCATAATCAATAAAAAATGATGCTCTGCTTGCTTTTTATACCAAGCATCAATTAGTTTAAGCTTCTTATTATAGTCAGATTTATCGTTAATATTAATATGAAGGTACTCATCGCATATGGTTACTGATTCAATTTCTGCCTCAATAATTTTTAGACGATAATTACGCCCTAAATAAGAAAAACTTTCACCACTAACTAACTCTTTAGTAACAATCATATGTTTTTTAAAATAAGCTAATTGCTTTAAGAGCCAATCTTTTCGTTTAGATAAGATCTGCTCTATAGTATTTTGATTTGTGCCTAGAGGTACAGTTAAAATCACATTAAGATTAGGCTTAACCTTTAGGTTAGCATGCTTAACTTTTTTATGAATAATTTGTAAATTATCGAACATAATTGCTTATACCTATTGAACGCACCTGGTTAATTATTTCTGTTGCAACATTAAATTTAATACTAAACTGTTTTTCTACATTATATAAAATATCGTCAATTTTTTGATCTATCTTTTTATGCACGTCATTATTATGCTGCCAATCTGGTTTTTTGGCTACTTCTTTAAAAATGTCATCAAGATTGAGAATAACTTTTATAAACTCGTCTTCTGATAAATCAGTCATATATTCAGCTAAATTATCATATAATGCTTTAGCACATTGGCTATTACTAATCTGACTAGGATAATCTGGATTTTCTGGAGTTTGTTTAGACATTAACAATGTACGAATATCTTTAGCATGTTTTAGTTTTTCTTCATCACTTAAACGCCCCTCACGATATTCTTGAAGAATCTTTTCGATTTTTTTAGATAAAGCATCGTAAAAGTTTGGGTTTTGCGCTCTCTTCTCTTGTAGCACCTTAGCTGTAGCACTCAAAATAGTATCTGCTTTTGCATTATTTCCAATAACTCGCTCTATTTCTTTATCAAAATCCTCTTCAAAAATATTAACTAGTTTAGTTAATTGATTAACCTCATTTGCACTAATAAAAGTATCCAGTAGCTTACGCATTTCACTTTCATATTTACCAAAATCTATCTCTTCATGATAACGAATTTTAACCGCAATACGTAATTCGCTATAAAATTTCATCTTAGTTTTATATTGCTTAATCTCTTCTTGAGTTAATACTTCTTCAGCTTTATCGCTAGACAAAATTAATTTTAATGCCCGAGCAAATTGAGACCATAACTCATAAAAATCTTTGCGTTTTACTTCATCAGCTAAAAACACCTGATAACTCTCTTGATCATTTTGATTAGATACATTCTTAAATAAATCTTGTAAATGAGAATAAAATGTTTTAACCTTAGCTATTTCAGATTTTATATCAATTACAGCACTGAGTAAATCATCTTCATCAAAACCAGATAATGCACTATATTTTGTTAACGCTTCATCTAAATTACCTAATAATCCCCGATAATCAACAATCAACCCATAATCTTTACCATCATAAAGACGATTAACTCGTGCAATAGCTTGTAATAAATTATGTTCCTGAAGCTGCTTATCAATATACAAAATTGCCGCACAAGGCGCATCAAAACCAGTTAATAATTTATCTACAACAATTAATAGCTCTAATTCTGGTTTATTAATAAAATTACTTTTAACAGTTTCTAAATAAATATCTTCGGTTTTATAATCAAGCATTAGCTCATTCCAAGCATGTTTCACTACCTGATTATTACTTTCATCTTTACTGCCATCTTCTTTGCTACTTGGAGCAGATATTACAACCGCAGTTTTAATATTGCCATATTTTTTAAATAACTCTTGATATTTAATTGCTTCGTATCTGCTACTAGTTGCCAACATTGCCTTTAGTCCAGTATGTTGCAGGCTATTAGTAAAATGCTCATTAATATCTAAAGCAATCATTTCTAAACGACGCTCACTTGATGCAATCTTACTAAACTTTGCCCATTTTTGTTTTAAATCATTTTTTTGTTCTTGGTTTAAATTGCGAGAGAGCATCTCAAAACGGCGGTCTAATCCCCCAACATCACTAATCCACTGGTCAACAAGTCTGCCCTCATATAATAATGGTAACACAGCTTTATCTTTTACCGCTTGGTCTATGGTATATTTATGAATAAGTCCGCCAAATTTAGCAATTGAGGCCTTATCTTTCTTAAGTAATGGAGTCCCAGTAAACCCTAGATAACAACCTTTAGGGAATACTTTTTTCATTGCTTTATGTAAATTACCTCCCTGAGTACGATGTGATTCATCAACCAAGACAAAAACATTATGTGCTTGGAATTCAGGATGGTCACTTAAGTTTGATTCATTTGTGGCTACTGCACCTGTAGATGCTCCTGTTGATACTGTTACATTTACAACTGTTTCAAATTTATGGATTAAAGTGGTAATTACACTAGCTCCTGATTGTAATTTTTCAATTAAATCACGTCCACTATTAGCACGTAATGCCTTTATTTCGCTATTCTTA
>Ga0315906_10003390_pt1 | contig 21172 bp, 18 predicted proteins | sample LakEriMetagenome_4_FD_203526 | JGI IMG/M metagenome (GOLD analysis project Ga0315906, IMG submission 203526) | Freshwater fungal communities from buoy surface, Lake Erie, Ohio, United States - Buoy 2 MA122 | ecosystem: Environmental > Aquatic > Freshwater > Lake > Lake biofilm | place: USA...
CCGTGGTGTGCTGCAATGAGGTAAGCAACGAGGTCGCGTTCGGGAGCATCGGACGGCCCGGCAAGCAACCAGGCCAGAGCGGAAGCGAGTTCGTGGCGGAAGCCGAGGCGCGTTTTGTCGTCATGACGAAACGAAAATGGGTTTTTCGATTTTGCGTAAAGCCCGGCTGGATCTTCCGGCTGATACGGCCCGAGGCGGAGCATCGCTTGGAAACAATCATGCGCCTTGCCGACATCGTGCCACTGCGCAGCGATCTGGAGTGTGGCGGCATCCTCACCATTGAGAGCAAGCGCGGCGGCGATGGCCTTCATCTCAGCGACGACCAGCACCGAGTGGTCGGCAAGCGTTTGCCAGTCGCGGGTAAAGGAAAGGCGGTTACCAGCGTAGGATTCGCTCGTGCCTTCCTGCGGAGGATGCGGCGTGGGCTTGTGCTTTGCGTCGCCCGTCCAGCCGAGGTCGTCGTGGTAGCCGCCACTGGCGACGCTCACGAGATAAACGGCACCGGGACGCGGGCGTTTGGCTTCCGTCCATTTTTCATCCAGCGGGTTCCAAGTCCAAACGTCGGCTTTGCTAAGAAATTTCGCCGCCTCGCGGATGGAAACGCGGCAGAGTTCCGCTCGCTGCGGTGGAGGCTGTTTCTCGGTCGGCGTGTCGCCTTCAAATTCCCTCCAGAAAAACTGCACGTCGCTGTCTTCACCATCGCGGATGTAGCGAGAGACATCGAGGTCTTGCCCGCAGAGGTCAGGAGTCGTATCGAAAAGATCCACGAGATCGCGGCGACGGATGACGGGGCGAACAACGGGAGTTTCTGGAACAACGATTCCGCTGAGAATGCGAGGGCAGGCATCGGTGATCTCGGCGATGGCGGTGCGGGCCTGATCCAATTCGGGCTTTGTGTAGGGAAGTTGCAGGTCGTCCTTCTCGTCTTTCGGCTGAACGTCCACCCACAGTACTTCCGCATCGGGAATGTCCGCGCGGCGATTGCAGCGCCCGATGCGCTGAACAAGCGACGACCACGGGGCCAACTCGGTGATGAGCAATCGGGCGGAGACATCCACGCCCGCCTCGACCGCTTGCGTGGCGATGACGATGCGATCTCCCTCGCCAAACAAAAGCTCGGTGTGTCGCGCACGATCCATCGGGCGGAAGCGCGAATGAATGAGCGCGACCTGCTTCGGAACGCGTCGCAGTTTCTTTAGGGCTTCGTAGATTTCACGAGCACGGTTGACGCGGTTGACGACGACAAGAGTCAGTGTGTCTTCCTGGTGGCGCTGGTTGATCAGTGTGGCGAGGTCTTTGGCATAGCTCGCTTTGTTCGCAGGGCTGAGCGTAACGGAGCACGGTGAGACCGCCTTTTTCGCCTCGATCAAATCGTGCGCTCTCCCCGACGCGCGTTCGCTTTCGCTGAGTGTGACGCTCGGCCAGCCGTCTGCCGGGGCCGGATGATCTACTGTCGCAAGGCGCGTTTGCTCCAGTGTGGCGCTCATCCACCAAGTTGGGCAACTCCCGTGCGTTCGCCATTCCTCGCGAGCGCGGAAGCCGTCGAGCTGTGCGCTGGTTTCCACGCCCACGCCCATCAACTGCGTCTCATCCATCACCCAAAGCGCGTCGTTATTCAGCAAGCCGAAGTGCATGGGCCAGCGGTAGCGGCTCATGCCGTAGCCGCGGTTGAGCGCACGGGAGACCAGCATGTCCTGCGTGCCGATGAGAATGGCTTCGCGCTCGGGATGGAGGTCCCATTCACCGGCGTCTTCACCGCCCATAAGAATGTGGACGCCGACTTTGCCATCGTGTGTGCCCATTTCGTCCCAAAGCAAATCGCCGAGCCATTTCTTTACCTCCTTCTCAGTCTGCTCCACAAGAGTCCGCATCGGCAGGCAATAGACAAGGCGGCGGGGCCACGCGGGCTCTTTGCGGATGACGCGATTCCACAGCCACGCGAGGACGACGGCTGCGGTCTTGCCGAGGCCGGTAGCGATGTTGATCAATCGTGAGTGGCAGTCCGTGCCGTTGTTCCGTGAATCAGACTCACCAAGCGCCAGGCGAGATTGATAGTCGTATGGCGAGTGGCTTCCGCCGGTAGCCGCTTTGAAAAACGCTGCGTAGTTGGTGTCGCTCATAGTTTCTGAGGGTCGAAGAATTGTTCAGGCGTCCGGCGTTTCGGCGTGGGCGAGGCGGTCGCGCCAGATGTCCACAAGCGGTTGGAGGTCGCGACGGTCGGCAGCTTCCAGCGCGGTGAAGTATTCGGCGCGACCGGCTTCGGTTTGCGGGGCGAGTTCCACGCGGGGCAGATCGAGGCGGCGGAGAAGTTCGAGCAGGAAGACGCGGATGGTGCGTCCGTTGAAATCGCGGAAAGGATGGACCGTGAGAAAGCGGCCTTCCGCGAATGCGAGCAATTCGAGCAGCAGGTCTGATTTTCCCGACGCAGCGGCGGGCCAGCGTGCCTGGAGATCGAGGGCGTAATCGCGCATGAGCATGGGGACTTGGAACGGTTGCGGAGGTTCCAGTCGTCCCACCGTCACGGCGATGTCGCGCCAGCGGCCCGCCCATTCCGGCACGAGTTCGCCAGCGATTCGGCGGTGCAAGTCGAGCAACAGATGTTCGTCGAGCGGCGCGGCTGCAAAGGTCTCCTGCTCGTAGAGGGCGAGTTCGACGAGGGCGACCCGCTCGGCCAGCAGCGGGGCTAGTTCTGCGTAGCTGAGGATGCCGCGCGTCGTTTCGACGTAGCGGGTGGCGTTGCCTGGGCGAGTATCTCGCGAATCTTCTCCACCGGCACCGGTTCCCTCTCGAATGCCATGCTCTGGGCCACATCGAGCGGAATCGCCTCCCGGCGTATCTGGAGCTTGCGCTCCGCCGGGAGCGCCTGCCAGCGCCGGATGTTGTCCTGCCAAGTCATGAGTGGGAGTGTCGTCGGGCATGGCTATTATGCAAGGCTGGAGGCGCGGGGTTCGGCGGTGGCGCGGAGGAGGGTTTCGAGGTGGGCGAGGCGGAATCGGCCGAGGAGGCCGATGGGAAACCACGAAGAGCCAAAAGATTCCTCAAAAATCATACCGGGGGTGATGCCTTTCATTTGAACCGGCACTCAGCCTCAGAAATTTCTCCGCCAAGGTAAATCATCAATTTCGCCGGCCTCCGCCCGCCAGAGCCGGTACATGCGGATACTCCGGTACCGAAGAGGGAGAAGTCGGAGAATGCATTCATTTGCGCGAAACTGGCGGGTGGGGACGGACATTTGCGGTCTGACCCCAGCGGAATCCTAAATTTCTTTCAAAAACTGGCTACCCCAGCGGGCGGCCGCGCGGACCATCGGGAGTTCCGCTTTGATGTCGGAGGGTATCCGGGCGTAGAGCTTGAGGTAGTCGTTCAGGAGGTGCAGTGCATCTTCTCCCATCTCCCGACCGCTGAAGAGTTCCGGCAGCCGGTCTGCGAAGTTCAGGCCGAGCTGCACTGTCTTCGAGGGAATCTCCACACCCATGTCGTAGTTCGTGAGCAGGAGGCGTCGTTTTGGATGCGTTCTCGGACCGCAGGCATCCAGAAACCACGTGGCTGAACCGGTCGAATCGGCGTGCACGAGTTGCAACAGCTTCTTCTCGATCTGCCAGAGGTTGCGCAGAGTCTCCTCCGGAATGAACAGCGTGCGCAGATGGAGCAGCTTTTTCAACAGATCGAGGTAGGCATCGGAGTAGCCCGCGCCGTCACACTCGGGCAGCTCGAAGCGCGACTGGAGCCCCCGCAGGTAGATGGCCGAGCGGTTCAGGGTGCGGGTGAGGTCGGAGAAGGAGTGCATGGAGGTCAGTCGGCATTCACGACTTCAGTTCAGGCTGAATCGCGGTGTCGGAGCAGGCGTATTGTCTGGCTCAGCCTCCCCTGCAAGAGCCTTCTCGGGCGTCTGAGCAGCGAAAAGCACGGCGCTGATGGGGGGAATGAAATCGTTGACGATGATGTGGTGTCCGCGAATCACGTCCTCGATGACGCTCTGCCGGAGCCGGCTCTTGCGTGCGACCGGGACGACCGTGCGAAAGCCGATTTCCCCGTCGTTGAAGTCCAGATCGAAGTGGCCGAGGCCCAGCCGGGCGTTGATGCGCGTGAGCAATTCGGCGCACGCCGGGCGCTTCGGCTCGGGAGCCTTCAGCGGGATGATGGACACGAGGACGAAGCGGCCCGCATCGTCCGCACAGGCCATGTAACGCCATTTGGCGTTGGCGCCCTCGAGCCCGGCGTGCAGAACGCCCCGGGCGCGGTCGAGGTCGTAGCACAATTCACGGGCGCTCAGGAAGCGGATGAATGCGGCGATGACTTTGTTCGTCGGCGGCTTGCTGTGGTTCATGAAACCACACTGCAAGATCGCAACGGACATTGGCGGTCCGACCCTAGAAAAATCACGAAAGAGGAGCGCTGGTAAGTTCTGGCTCCGCAAACGGGGTCTGACATTGCGAAACGGAAATGAGTGTGGTCGATCAGCCCTTCGGATTGCGCCCGCTGAACAACTCCCAAAGCCGCACCATGGCAAGAGTATCCAGCCGGCAGTAGGCGAGGAGTTGCTTTTCGATTTCACTTTTGCGCTCCGCCGTGGTGCCAGGCCGAATCGCCTCGGCGAATGCCTCCATGGCCGCTCCGCCATGTTGCACGCCTTCGAGTGCCTCGTAGCTCAAATCAGGAATTGCGGCGGGCAGCACCGCCTTGATGCTCCAACTTCCCTGCTGGCTGTGGTGGTAGTAGCGTGCGCGGGCGACGGGCAGGAGATCCACCACTCGCTCGTTAATGGCCAGTAGCGCCTCGGCCAAATCGGGGACGCGTTCGGCGAGTTCGCGAATGCGGGCCGTCTCAAAGCCGGCAAAATAAACGAACACCGGCCCTTTCTTGCCGCAGGCGGCGATCAATGCCTCGGCGAGCAGCTCGGATGGATCATCGCCGGAGAGATCGAGAAATTCGGTTTGTGAAAGTTTCCCGGACTTGGCGACCGTGTGGACGCTGAACTGGAAAACGATCTGCTGGTAGGGACGCGTGCCCTTCCATATCGGCACCGCCAACTGGACGGTCTCGAAGTCGAGGAAGTAGGCGGGGAACCCGTGATCGGCAAGATCCGCCGCCGCACCTTCGGCATCGAAGCGCACGGTCTTTGCAAGCGTGTGTTCCTTCACCATGCGCTGGGTCTCGTTTAGGAGTTCATCGGCCACGTCTCGCAGTTCGGTCACGCCCTGTTCGGAAAGTTGAGCGCGCTGCATGGGAGAGAGCCGCGGCAGCCAGTCGACCGGATGTTCCGGCTGAGGAATGCCTTGGTTGCAGTGGTTGGAAAATGGGCAGTCAAATGGGTCATGGCATTGAGGGCCGATGGCGACTTTGGGCTCCTTGGACAGAGCCACGATCTTCTGGGCGTCGGCGATCCACCCTTTGACCTCTTCGATCCGCGCAAAAGTTTCCTCGGTGAGATCTTCTTCCTTGAGCAGACCCCGATAATCCTCATCGCCCGGATAGACCCAGGAGGTGTCGATGTGCGCAAGCGAGATTGATTTCAGCGGCACTCCTGCGGTCTGGGCGACGAATGTCTGCACGGCGATGTCCTCCCGGTGATAATCTTGAACGCTGGTGGACGATTTCACCTCGACCATCTTCCAGACCGTCTGGCCGTTCTTCCGGACCGGCAGCAGCACATCGGCAAGAGCCATGGCACCCTTCACCCTGAACGCCGCCTCAAAAACCGGCTCGCGGGAATTCGCCACCAACTCAGCGGTCCGCGCGTATGCGCCGTCGAAGCCTTCGGTCTTGAAATCAATGAGCGCTCCCTTCCCCTCGGGATCGTAGATGCGTCTGGCGATGTCACCGACCTGGTAGCCCACCTGAAATCTCGCCTCGGTCTCGGGTGAGACCTCGCGCAGGTCAGGCCGATGCACTTCCAGCCAGAGCCGCTTCGGACATTGGCGGAAGGCGATGAGTTTGGATTTGGAGAGCGTGCGCATGAAAATTTATGGATGCCGGAATTGAGTGATGCACGAACTCTAGGACGGGAGGACGGACATTTGCGGTCTCACCCCATCCCGACGCGCACCGCCCTCGTCATGTGGCTGCCAGAATGGCCTCCGCAGAGCGCCGAATCCTCCGCTTGAGTTCCGCAGGCTCCAGCACTCGCGCGTGCGATCCCCAGCTCAATATCCAGCGTTCAATCTCCTCCAGGCTGCCGAGTTCCAGCCGCAGCTCAATCGTCCCGCCGGGGAGTTGCTTGATTTTCTGCGAGGGATGCCAGTTTCGTTCGCTCACCAAGCGCGCGGCAAAATCGTCGAATGCAATCCGGACCTTGAAACGACCATTCGTGGAGAAAACGCCGAGGCTCTCGCTCAGATGCTTGGTGATGGAAAAATCCGGCGGCCTGCTAAAACGCATCCGCGTGTTCTGCACCTTCCGCATCCGCGAGAGCACGAAGGTGCGCAGTTGCGAGCGGACGAGGTCGTGGGCGAAAAGGTACCACTGCTGGTCGATGCACGCGAGATGATAGGGCTGCACACGCCTCGCCTCGTAGCCCGAACTGCCCAGTTTTCGATATTCGAAGGCGAGTTCGTGGGATTTGAGCACGGCGCCGCTGACCGTCTCGAACAGTTCGAGATCCGCGGCGGTGCTCCCGATGCCGCGGAAGGAAATCGAGGATTCGATCCCGTCCCACTGGAAGGAAACCTTGTCCTTCAAGCCGTCGGCAATTTTCTCGAAGGCAACCTTGAGCGGCTTTTCAAATGAGGTGCCGCGATACTGCGCGAGGGCTTTCTGCGCGACCAGGAGTGCCACCACCTCGCCTTCGGACACCTCGATGCTCGGGAAATTGGTGACGGGTTCGGTATAAACGAAACCGAAGTGGAGCTGGTCGTATTCAATCGGCAGCCCGAGCCGGTCGCGCATGAAGTCGATGTCGCGCTGGATCGTCTTCGTGGAGACTTCCAGTTCCTTGGAGAGTTTGCTGCAATTTGGAAAGTCGCCGGCAATCAGCTTTTGGTGCAGCCGCATCATCCGCGCCAGCGGGGGACGCGAGAATTGCTGGGCTTTGGTGAGACGAACGGGGGTTCTCAGACGCGGCATGTCCGCGTGTATGGAGCCCCTGTTTTTCCGCACAAGAAAATTCAATCGAGGGTAGGACAGCTTTTGTCCAATCGGCTGTGCTCACATTCACGCCCGCAAGGGGAGCCGGCTTCGGCCCTCGGTCCGGCGTTCGGGGGAAACCCGGGAAGCCGGGGCCGGTTCTTCCTTGCGCTCCACAAAATCGAACACGCCATGAAACTCCTGCTCCAGAAAATCGCCGCGCTGCTCCGTCGTCATTTCTGCAACCGCCAGCCTCCGTTGCGACAGGGCGAATTCCAATTTCGGCCGCGCGCAACGCAAAGGATCTGTCCCATTGCCCCGAGTGTGCGGACAACAGAAGCGCGGGAGCGAGATTCGCGCTTGGCATTCGGCGGCCGCTGATGCATAGCGAACTTGGAATGTCCTCCCGCACCGCCCGCATCTTCCTGAGCAGCACCTTCCGGGACTTCGCGGAAGAGCGCGATCTGCTGGTGAGGAAAGTGTTTCCCGAGCTACGCCGGCGCTGCCGGGAGCGGCAGGTTGAATTGATTGATGTGGATCTGCGCTGGGGCATCACGGAAAAGCAGGCGCAGCGTGGTGAGGTAATGCCCATCTGCATGGCGGAGATCGATCGCTCCCGACCCTACTTCATGGGCTTCATTGGTGAGAGATACGGCTGGGTTCCGGAAAAGCATCAATACGATCCTTCGCTGCTGCGGGAGCAACCGTGGCTGGTAGGGCACCGCGGCGGCAAGAGCGTGACGGAGCTGGAGATGCTTCACGGAGTGCTCAACAACCCTGCAATGGCCGGACGGGCGTTCTTCTACTTCCGCAACCCTGCCTACTCGCTCTCCAAGGGTGGAGCGTATTTGAGTGAGAGCTCGGCGGACAAGGCAAAGCTGGAACAGCTCAAGGATCGCATCCGGCACAGCAGGTTCCCGGTGCTGGAAAACTATGCCTCGCCTGAAGCCCTGGCACAGCGGGTGCAGGAGGACTTGTGGCGGTTGATTGATGAATCCTTCCCGCTGGAGGAAGTGCCTGACGCGCTCTCGATGGAGCGCAGGAAGCACGAGGCTTATGGCGGTTTACGACTGAGGATGTATCTGGGGGGAGCCGCCTATTGCAAAGCGCTCGAGAAAGCCACAGCCAAGGACAGGGGGTTCAAGCCGGTGCTCATCACAGGAGCCTCGGGCGGGGGCAAGAGCGCGTTGCTGGCCAACTGGACGCAGGCTTACATCCAAAGGCATCCCGACACCCTGCTGTTCATCCACTACCTCGGCTCGGGGGCGGATGCTGCTGACACGGTGAAACTGGTGACACGGCTGCTCCAGGAGATTGCGAAGGCCACTGGCGATGAACTCAAGCTGGAGAGCGATCCGCAGAAACTCTTGGACATGCTGCCGGAGTGGCTCGCACGGGCCAGTTCACATGCGCAGCGGGAGGGCAGGCAGTGGCTGCTGGTGTTCGACGGACTGGACAAGGTGTCCTCCCTGCGGGATCTGCGCTGGTGGCCGCAGTTCCTGCCGCCGAAGGTGAAGCTGATCGCGGCGTGCCTCGATGGCGAGGTGTTGCCTGCCGCGCGCAAGCGAATGCAATGGACCGAGCTGAAAGTTCGTCCATTGGGGAAACGGGACCAAGCCAAGTTGATCAAGGATTACCTGGCGAAATACCGGAAGGAGATCACGCCCGCGCAGACGAAGCGCGTGCAGAGCCATCCGCTATCGGGCAACCCGCTGTTCCTGCGGACACTTCTGGAGGAGCTGCGCGTGTTCGGGGTGTATGAGAAGCTGGAGCAGAAGCTCACTCACTATCTGCAAAGCCAGACGGTGGACGACCTCTTTGAGCGGGTGCTGGAGCGAATCGAGCAGGACACATCAATCAAGCACGTCCGCTCTGCGATGGAGGCGATCTGGGCGAGTCGGGCGGGTCTGGCACAGGACGAGTTGCTGGCGATCACGGGATTGGTGCCCGCGACCTGGGCACCGATTCACAACGCTCTGGACGAGGCAATCTTGGAATCCAATGGCCGATTCACTTTCGGGCACGACTACCTGCGCCGAGCGGTGGAGGATCGGTATTTGCCAGGGGAAAAGCAGCAACGGAAGGCGCACACGAATTTGGCGGAGTGGTTTGACCGGCAGGAAGTAAGTTTACGCGTCGCCGAGGAGTTGCCATGGCAGTGGCAGCGGACTGGCGAAGAAGGGAAGCTCAAGAAGTGCCTCACGGAGCGAGAAATGTTCGAAGTGCTCAATTGGCGCGATTCCTATGAACTGCTAGAATACTGGCTAAAGCTCAACAATGTGAATATCAAAGAGGCCTATGGCAAGGCTTGGAAAAAATGGTCGAAGAACCAAAAGGATAAAGCAACAAATGCCGCGACGGCGTTCCGATTGGCTGGGTTCTTGAGAACTGCGGGCTATTATGATGAATTTGCGGAGACGCTTTATCGTTCAGCTCTTCAGCACGTCGAGATAACTCTCGGCCCTGAGCACCCGGACACGCTGGCTCGCGTCCATAGCCTTGGTGACCTGCTCCAGATAAAAGAAGGTGACTATGAAGAAGCAGAGGAATTACTCCGCCGTGCGTTGAGAGGATATGAAAGAGTCCTCGGCTCAGGGCACCCAGACACACTGAGCTGCGCCCACAGCCTTGGCTCCTTGCTCAATAGCAAAGGCATCCTGTTCAATAACAAAGGCGACCGGGAGAAGGCGGAGGCGCTGTTTCTGCGTGTATTGGAGGGTTGTGAAAAATCCCTCGGTCCTAGGCACTCAGCCACATTAGGAAGCATGGCCAGCCTTGGGGCCGCTCTCTATAACAAAGGCGACCACGCGCAAGCGGAGGCGTTGTATCGCAGGGCGCTGGAGTGCAGGGAAAGGGCACTCGGACCGGGGCATCCGGCCACACTGAATAGCGTCGCCGACCTTGCGAATCTGTTCGGTAACAAAGGTGATCGCGCGAGAACGGATGCGCTGTATTGGCGCGTGGTGGAGGGTTATGAAAAAGCCCTTGGCACCGGGCATCCGACCACGCTGGGTAGCGTTAACAACTTTTTTCTCTTCCTGATTTTAAGGGGCGATCATGAGCGGGCGGAGACGCTGTATCAGCATGTGCTGAAAAGCAGAGAAAAAGTTCTCGGCCCTACACACCCTTACACGCTGGAGAGTGTCGACCGCCTTGCGTTTCTCTGGAACCGAATGAACCGTCGCCGCGAAGCCGTGAAATTGTTACGTTCGCGCGCAACGCTCTCCGAACAGGCAGAGGACGTTGTTCGCTACAACCTCGCCTGCTATGAGTGCCTCGACGGGAACCTCGATGAGGCCAAGCGGCTAATAGCGAAGCATTTCAAGTTCCATCCCGAACTTCAGGCACAAGCATTGGAAGATGCTGATTTCGCAAACATCCGCGAATATATCGAGGCGCTTTGATTTCCGAAGCCATGCCCACTCATGTCCTGTCCATAGCGAGCCAATAATATGAAAATCCAAAAAGTGTTTCAGACGTTCTCGGAATTAATTCACTCCCGCCTTAAAAATGGTGTCTATACAACAGAAGATTCTATCCGCTACACGTTTTTTGCTGCCTTGCTTCGCGAGACCAAACTTCGGCCCGAGGACGTTGTTTTGGAAGAACGCCATCCACATCCTGAAAAAACCGGGGCTGAGATTGATACGTGGATACTTTCTGCTGAGGATCGATGTGGATTCGCCCTAGAGTTTAAGTATGACCGCAAGATTCCATCAAAAAAGAACGCGCCGAAAACACAAAAGGCCGGCAAGGTTTTCCATGATCTTTACCGCCTGAGCTTGCTTCCCACCGACGTGAAACGGTTTTTCGTGTATGTAGCCGACCCGGAAATGGTGGCGTATTTTAGAAAGTGTTCAAATGGGTTCGCCAAGTTTTTTGATCTTGGTGTAGAAGCCTCCATGCACATCGACTCAGCCTACTTCCAAAATCGCTCGAAAACTCTCAAGAACTCTTTGGGTACGCTTCCGGTGGGAACGTTCCCAAGTATCGACGTAGTTACCCGGTATTCGGAGATCCTTCCAGATGAGCATCAGTTGCGTATCTTCGAGGTTTTGTCGGTATAAATTCTGATGCACCTTCCTGAATCATTTCCAAAAAAGTTCTGGTGGCTTGCCGCCCTGCTACTGGTCCTTTTCCTTGGGCTCGGCTGCTACGGCTGGAAGGAAACCCTTCAACAAGCAGCCGGACATTACAGTTGGCCGGAGGTGCTCGATCACGCCAGTGAATTGGTGGTGGGCGAGGCAGCAATCGTGGTCGGGCACCAGTATGACCACCATTGGGCTGTGTTTGCCGGAAAATTGGGGATCAAAGCCGTTCTGGCCGCGGCCATTTTGCAATCGGCTGCAATGATCTTCTGGCGTCGGCTGCGCAGGTGGCGCTTCCGGAAGGTCGCTGGGCACCATGTCTATATCGGCCTCGGATCGCAAAACCGCGAACTGGCCCTGAAAACTTTTGGAGCGGGCGGGAAAGTCGCGGCGGTCGAGCCTGATGAACACAATACGGCGATAGGCAAATTGGAGGACAAAGGAGCCCTGGTACTGTGTGGCAGTCCGAGTGACCCCAGTTTGCTGAGGGCGGCCGGATTGGCGCGTGCCGCGCGGCTGGTGATTGCCACGGGACAGGACGAGTTGAATGTCGAGGTCGCCGACCAAGCGGCGGTGGTGATCAGGGAGCACAAGAAGGGCACGGGCAAGCCTGTGGACATTCTGGTCTGCGTTGATTCGCCGGACATGCGGGAACTGCTGCGCGGGCGCTGGGCTCTCCTGGAACACTCCGAGCGACTGCAAGCGCGCCTCGTGAGTTTCCGTTCCGTGGCCCTGCGCCATGTGCTGAAGGAGCTTGCCTGCGAACTGGCCACGAAGCCTGATATGCGCGTACGCGGGCTAAGAATCCTGGTGGTGGCCGAGCGGGATTTTACGGAGGAATTTCTCAGGCTGGCTGTTCCTTTTGTCCAAGTTTCCGGGGAGGCGCACCCGCAATTCTGGGTCTGGACACAGCGACCCGGAGAGGAAGCACGATTTGCCCGCTGCTACCCAGCGCTGGATCTGGTGGCGCAGGTTCATTTTATTGAGGAAGAACTGGAAACGATCCTGCTGTCCAAAGATCTTGAGGGACTCGGGTTCGATGAGGCGGTGGTCTTTTTGGACAACGAGGCGAAGACGCTGGCTATGGCAGACCGGTTGCTGCGCAGCCCCAGATTCCAGGTGGCCAAAGTCAGGGCTTTGACCGAGGCGAAGCCGTTGATCCGATTGAAGGGCGACGAACGGCTCGATGTGATGTCGCTTTTTGAACATGGAACAAAATCACCCGAGTTTGGCGACGATGCGCTGGAGCGGGCGGCACAGCAAAACCATGAATCCTACCGTGCAGGACTCTCGGAGGAGGCCGCGAAAAACAGGCCCAACGCAAGGGAATGGGAGTTTCTGCCGGAAGCGATCAAGGAAACGAACCGGTGGGCGGTTTTGCGCCGCGATGTAAAGAAGGCCGTCTGGGAGTCGGTTTCACCAAGCGAAAAAGATTCCGTCCTGGAATTGCTCAGCCGCTCCGAGCACCAGGTCTGGATGGCCGGGAAAATCATGGACGGATGGATTGCCGGAAAGCGGGATGACGCCCGGAAAATCCACGACAATATTTGCCCCTATGACGACCTTACCGAAGAGGTAAAGGGCTACGACCGTGATCAGGTGCGCAAGGCGCTCGCTGGTTGACCGGGGCGCTGGCAAGAGAGGATGCGAAAATCAGTCACACGCCGCCGAATAAGTTTTCCTTTCCACGAAATATCAGCTACGAAACTTTCACCTGAGATCGGGAATCTCCGATCAGCGGATGTCCCACACAACCCTAATTATGATTAACAACCAATCCTGTTCACGCGTCCCATTGTGGAACGCCATCATTGCCATCTGCGCGCTTGTTGTGCTGGGTGGCTGCGACGAAAAGACCAAGAAGGCCGCAGAAGTCCTCAAGGAAAAGGCCGAGGACAAGTTCGTGAAACTTGCCGGCGAAGGCGAGGTGGCGCTCAAGCTTTCCCAGCAGCAATATGCCGACATGAAGGAGAAGCTGGTGCGGATCAAAACGCTCAAAACGAATGCGGAGCGGCAGATGAGCGAAGCGAAGGCCAACGCAGAGCGTCTCCGAGCCGCTGGCAAAACCGATGAGGCGGGGCTGAATGATCGCCGTGTCGAGATGTATGCGAAAAACCTGAGCTTCCTGAAAGAACGCGAGCCTTTGGCGGAAGCCAGCCTGCGGGAGTATGCCGCCGTGTATGAGGAGCAGAAGCAGCAGATCAAGCTGCTGAAAGAGGAGGTCGAGATGTACAAAGCCTCGGGCTCGCTGAACGAGAATCTGGGCGTGGACAGTCCTGTGGCAAAGCGCGCGGATACGATCAAGGGTCTGATGTCCAAGCTTCAGGAGAAATCGGATCGCGCCAAGGCCTTGTTTGAAGTCGGGAAGCTTGAGGAAACCCTGAAGTAATGAAGGGCTGGACACGTCGCAAAGTCCTGCAGCGGGGCGCGCTTGCGGGAATGTCCTCCGCGCTCGGCCTGGCTTCGTGCTCGAAGAAGCCGGAGACTGCCCCTCAGAGGACGCTCCGGGTTTACACTTGGTCGGACTACCTCAAGCCTGAATTGCTCCAGAAATTCGGCGAAGAGCGCGGCTGCCGGGTCGTCGCGGATACGTTTGCGTCCAACGAGGAATTGTTCACGGCACTCGACGCCGGGCTGGTCTCCTACGACGTGATCACGCCATCTTCCTACATGGCGTCCCTGCTCCATCGGATCGGCAAACTTCAGGCGCTGGATGCAAGCCGGATTCCCAACCGGCGTTTCATGGATGCCGGATACCTCACAACCGCCGCCGATCCAAAGATGGAATACAGCGTTCCTTTTGAGCTGTCGGTCTCCGGACTGGCTTTCGTGCCTGAGCGCCATCGGCCCGGTGTGCGCTCGTGGCGGGCACTGGATGAGCCAGCCGTTGCCGGGCGATTCTCCCTGCTTGATGACATGCGCGAGGTGCTGGGGGCCGCCTTGAAACTCACAGGGGCCAGCGTGAATGCCACGGACGAGAAGGAGATTCAGGCTGCCAAGGAAATTGCAGCCGGGTGGATTCGCAAGAAGCGCGTGCTCACCAGTGAAAACTACAAGGCGAGCCTGATCTCAGGCGAAGACTTGCTGGTGCATGCCTACAGCGGGAATATTGCCACCGCCACGGCCGGCAAGCACATGGTGGAATTCTTCATCCCGGAGGAAGGTGTGCCGATGGCTTGCGACGATTTTTGCGTTCCGAAAACCGCGACAGCGCCAGACTTGGCTCATGCGTTCATCAATTACTTCTGTGAACCCAAGGTTGCGGCGGCGAACATGGAATGGTCCGGGTATCGCGCGCCGATTCCGGAAGCAGTCGCCCTCCTTCCTACCAGCTTGAAAAGTAACCGCGTGATGTTTCCAGATGAGGCCATGCTCCAACGCTGCGAGCCGCTTCGGGATCTCGGGGACGGCCTGAAGGTCTGGCAGGCTGCCTGGGGCGAACTCATGGCGATCACCAGCCCACCGGGCCGATAGAATGATTACCGTCCGACAATTTCCAACCCTGCTGCTTGCAACCTGCGCGATCGTCGCGGCTTTGCTGCTCGGAGCCTGCAAGGAGAAGGCCGAGCGTGCGGCTCAGAAGGAAAAATTCCTGACCGAGTTCAATCCGCAACTGAAACTGGTTCGGGAACAGCTTCTTTCGGAGATAACGACCATCGACACAAATATCACCGCCCTAAAGAAACTGCGTTCAGGTTTTAGCGAGAAAGATTCCAAGCAGTTCGTGACTGAGAAAATCGATCATGCAAATGCGCAACGTCAGAAGTTGAAGGAACAATTGGGACGACTCGAAGTAGAGGTGGAAAAGGGAATCGCGCTGCGCGAACTGAACAAGCTCGACGGCGGCGGCAAGGTGTCCGAGGGAACAGACCAACTGCTCGCCGACGCGAACAAGAGCCTGAAAGAATCTCGTGAGGTAACGGATTTGATCGAAAGCCAAATGGGCAACTCCAAAGGTGCCAATCGTCTTCCATCTGACCACGCTAAGCCGGTGCATGAGGAACGAAAAGCGATTCGCAGCAAACCCCAGCAGACCGTTGAATCAATCACGCAGCAGGCCTACACGGGTTCCCCTATCAAGTTGCGAGTGACAAGAGTGAAGCCCGGCGATTTCTTGGCGGTGAGAGAAGCGCCCGACCTCAGTTCCCGAATGCTCTCCAAAATTCCGGCCAACGCATCTGGCATCCGCCAACGTGGAGCACCTGTGGAAAACGCGGGGACATGGCTCCCGGTCGAATTCGGCGGCGTGAGCGGCTTCGTGAATGCCTACTACGTGCAAGCGGCTCAAGGCGCGGATCGGACACCGGCTGCCGGAAGGTCTGAAGCTGAAAACGTCGAAATCGCAACGCAGCGATTCCCCGAGTTGAGGGTCAAAGACTCCGCGATGAACCAAGAGTTTGTTTCGCGCCATAATCGCTACCGCAATGAGCGCCCGGAGTATTTCGATTCCGCCGATTGGCCGATAACTTTGGCGGAGGAAGTCAAACGCGCCATCACGCCCGGCAACGGCCTGTGAGTTGAGGGGGAGGATACCCGCTGGAACTGAATTTTCGAATGCAAGAGCGTGATTTGATAAGCCGTAAGTCCGTGCCCGGCGATGAAGAGCGGAAACTCATCGACGAACTGACGGGGCTTACCGACATCTCGATGAAGCGGCAGGCGCTTGCGTTGTGCCGCCGTTTCCTGCGGGTAAAATGGAGTTCATCCGAGGGATTCTTTGAGGTGGTCCGCGTCATTGGCATGTTCGGTTCCCGGTCGCGCTGGGCTCCCCGGCTGGAGGTCGCGCTGGTCAGGCAGTCGGCAAGAATGCGAAAGGCGTTGCAGGGCACAATGCTGACCTTCTACGTCAGCTCTGGTGACTGGGATAATGCGGTGCGGTATGCGTCCATGCGCAGGGATCTGCTCCCGCACGAAATCGCCTTTTCGATAGAGGCATTCGCACGTGCCGGTCGTCTCCGCGAAGTTCGCCTTCTGGGCAAGCGGATCGACCGGTGGATTGATGCAATTATCCTCGCCAGTCGCCCTCGCCACTCGATGTACGAACTCGGCTTCCTATACTATGGCTTCGGGTTCTTCAAGGCGCACGGATACGAAGTTGAGGAACCTTGGCTTCGGGAAAGTGCACGAGGGGAGGCGGTCAGCAACTGGAATTGCGTTGCCCCCGACCATCCGCTCGGTTCCGCCGCAGCGTCAAATTCCAGCGACCTGCTCCTGTTCATGGCGCTCGAAAACGTGAAGAGCCGGATTCGATCCATCGAACATGCGTGCAGCGTGAAATTCGTGAGCACCGCCCTTTCGCTGCCGGGTAATCAGGAAAAGCTCACAGCCCGGACACTGGCCCGTTTCATTCGTCAGCGCCGGATTCTGGAACGACTCGTGCCGGAGAAGCGCCGTAAGGCACTCGGGATGGCCAAGCCTTTGTACGACGAGTAGGAAAATTATTACACCGTCTCCTTGCCTCCGTGTAATCTGTTCTTCACTTTACATCATCCTGCATTTCTTTTGAATAAAAACACCTCCTCCGATAGTTGCCTTGGTGCGAGACTTTCCGCCGCTGCGCTGCGCGGTGTGTTGGGATCGCTGCTTACGAAAAATCTGTCCCGACAGGAACGCCCCACCCCGATCTGCATCTGGGGCACCCACGGGCTAGGCAAGACGGAGATCGCCATGGAGCTTGCTCGGGAGCGCGGTTGGAAGTTTGCTTACTGCGCGCCTGCCCAGTTTGAGGAGATGGGGGATTTGCACGGCTTGCCGGAACGCGTGAATGGCGCGCTGGAAAAGGACGGAAGCGGTCGCACGGCATATTCCCCGCCGGAGTGGGTGCCCACAGAAGCAGGACCGGGAATCCTGCTGCTGGATGACATCAACCGCGCGGACGACCGCATCCTGCGTGGTATCATGCAACTGCTGCAGCATTACGAGATGTTTTCCTGGGCTCTGCCACCCAAATGGCAGATCATCGCCACGGCCAATCCTGACAGCGGCGACTACTCGGTAACGGCGATGGATGATGCCATGCTTACCCGCATGCTGCACCTGACTCTTGTATTCGAGGCCAAACCTTGGGCCGCATGGGCTCTGACGGCCGGCATAGATACGCGTGGCATCGACTTCGTGCTGACCTACCCGGAGATCGTGGTCGGGCGGCGCACCACACCGCGGTCACTCGTGCAGTTTTTTACCCAGATCAAAGACATTCCGGCCCTCGCGGACTCGCTGGACTTGGTGTCAGTGCTGGCGGGGGGGTGTTTGGAAGAAGCCACAGCCGGTAGTTTTGTGCGGTTTGTGCAAGACTCACTCTCTAGGCTCCCGAGTCCGGAGGAAATCCTGCTGGCAGAAAGCCCCAAGGACTTTCTGCCCCGCGTGCGGGATCTTGCCGCGGGCACTGGAGGAGTGCGACGGATGGATCTGCTGTCCACCCTCTCCGCCCGCATCGAGATGGAACTGCGACGCGCCTCGTTTCAACCGAGCGCAAACAGCGCCGAAAACCTCATCGAGTTCCTCCTGTGCGATGTCATCCCCGGAGATCTGCGCTTTGCCCTGCACCGGGACCTGTGCTCCGTAAGCATCCTGCCAATACCGGGCGCACGCACGGCGAACGTTGCCTGCAAGGACAGGCGCGTGGCAACCGCAGTCCTTAAAATGATTTGATGACGACAAAAAGATATAACCCGGGAAAGGTGGATGCGCAGGCCCATGACGCCGTGGCGAAGGCAACCGTGGACCTGCTGCGCGCGGAGCCCTTTTATGCCCATGTGCTGGCAGGCGTGTCCCGAATCTTTGGCGACCAAGTGCCGACCATAGCCGTGTCCTGCTCCAGGCAGGGATTTGTGTTGTGGACGAACAGCCGCTTCTTCGTTACCGAACTCAGCAAGAAGGAGCGCGTGGCAGTGCTCAAGCACGAGGTGCTGCATCTGGTGCTCAAGCACTTGTTCCGCTCCAGCCATTCCGACCCCGAGCTGCATAACGTGGCTGCAGATCTTGTGGTGAACCAGTGGGTGGAGCCGTGGCCGCTGCCGGAGGGGGCCGTTCATCTCTCATCCTTCCCTGATTTGAAACTGGAGCCCGATCAAACCATGGAATGGTATCTCGAACGCCTCAGAAAACTCCGTCTGCCAAGCGTCGCTGGAACCGTAGGCCCTCCTGCCATCGGTGGCGACGGAACTCCCGAAGGCGGGTCTTGCATCTTGGACAAACTGCGAGATACCGCCAACCGGCGTGGCGATCACAGCAAGTGGGGGGAGGGGGAGAAAACTTCGGACGCCGATAGTATTTGGAGTGCAGCAATGATGGACGCTCTGCGCAATCTAGTGGCATCCGCGCGAAACAAGCTTAGCCGAAAGGATTGGGGCGACCTGCCTTTGGGGCTGCGCCGCGCGGTGGAGGAAATCGCCGCTCCTCCTGTCATCCATTGGAAGCGGGTGTTGCGCATGTTCAGCGCGTCCTGCAACCGCACCAGGCTCAAAACAAGCCGCCGGAAAACGAGTAAACGCTTCCCGGGCAACCCCGGCTCCAGAATCCTGCGCCTGCAGCATGTCGCCGTGGCGGTGGACACCTCGGGGTCCATTGACAACGAGATGCTGCGACTGTTCTGGAGTGAAATCGTCGGCATTCACAAGGCGGGCGCGGAGATTACCGTCATGGATTGTGATGCAGTTATCCACAAAGCATGGAAGCTGCGCCGCCAAAAACCGAGGCCAAATTTTACAGGAGGAGGCGGCACCTGCTTCGACCCCGTTTTCCAGCGGCTGCGAGATAATCATCGAAAAGGAATTGCGGGCTGCATTTACCTCACCGACGGTTACGCACCGCAACCTACCGTTCGGCCACCCTGTCCCGTGTTGTGGGTGGTCTATCGTGATGAAGGTTCCTTCAACCACTTGAAACCTGGTCGGGTGATTTTTCTAAAATAGACGCTCATTTGCATCATGCCCGTCGAATCCGGACTCAAACTTCAACATCTCAAAACACTGCTGAACAGCAGCATCTTTGGTGCCGGTGGTCTTCAGACGTTGAACCTTTTGCCAGCGTTCCCCGCGGATATCATTGACCGGTTTTGGGAAACGCTTCGCCTGAAGCAACGACGCTCCCCCGCCCTGTACAGGTGGGCAGACCGCGTGCGGTTGATGCTTGTAGCCGCCGCGACCGGGGAGAGCATTCCGGGGAAATTGCGCGGAGAACCCTTGCAAAGACAGAAATGGATTCGTGGAGAGTGGAAGCGATACAAGAAAGAGCTTTGCCGCTGGACGGAGGCGGTCGAAACGCTAACCATTACAAATCCGGAATGGCTCGACGAAACGCTGGCTGGGCTGGTCCACTGCCTGAACATCCGAGAGCTCATGGTAACGATAGGTCATAATGATGAGTTTGAGGGCCATCCGAGCAACAGTGCATTCGAAGCCCTCATTCCCCTGACAGGGCTCAGAAGCCTGCGCTTGCGCGATTGTTGCCAGCTATCCGATCTCCGTCCCCTGTCTGCGCTCAACGGCTTGCGCACTTTGTTTCTGGTTTCATGTGAACATATCAACAATCTCAGTCCCCTTGCAAGCCTTGCCGAGCTGGACCATCTGGTGCTGAACAACTGCCCCGAAGTCAAGGATCTGAGTCCCTTGGTAAACCTCCGCAAACTCAAGACGCTGATTTTCAGCCGTTGCAATGGGATCAGGGACATCTCACCGCTGGCGAGAATGTCCGGACTTTCACGGCTTGAACTGCATGACTGTGACTCTCTGGGTGATCCGCTGCCGCTAAAAACATTGACGCATTGCAAGATCCGCATTTGCTGACTGGATCACCATGCTTGAAAAGTGAAACGAGACCATCACAATCTACGCTTTATCATTCTTCTCCAGCACAATTACTGCGCACTATGATTCGTGAAGAAATTCACGGGATGCTCTTTGCATCACCGCGACCGGGGTATGACTTTGGACACAACCGTGCGGTGGTTCTCAATGAAGTAAAAGAATGGATAAGCAAGGCCAAGACGCTCGGAGTAAGGTCTGTTATCTGCCTGCTTGATAAAAGGCATTTGAGTTTATACGCCTCGGTGCCGGGAGGATTGCTGAGAGGCTATCAGGCAGCCGGATTGAACGTGGCCCACGTGCCTGTGAAGGATCATGAGGCCCCACCCCTAACGACACTGGAACTGGCGCGGGTAACAGAGGCATTTGAGCGCCTGCCGAAACCGGTGGTGATTCATTGCAGTGCCGGGATAGATCGCACTGGGGCAGCAGTGAAGCATTTGAAAAGAAGTGGCACGAGTGCTTCTGGGTAACCTGACTCGGAAATGCGAGCTTGGTTGTTTGTCTTTGTATTAATGGAGTGCCCGATATTTGACCACGGTTACCTGGACGAATGCTGTCTTGCCTTCGGTCTATTTTTCTTGTGCGCAAAAACTGGAGGGGCATACACACCAAGGTGAGACTTTGAGATCCCGCTCGGCTCACGAAGCGACCGAACAAAGAAACTTCAAGCCGCTTGAACCAAGGCAGACTGATTAATTGGGCTGATGTATTCTGTTGTATGTTTTTTGATGATATACGCAAACGACCTTTCACCGACGAGATAGATCTTTTCACACACCCCTACTTCACGTAAGGTTTCCCCAAGAAGTTTGAGTTTCAAACACTCCTCCCCGGTCCAGATCGAGAGTTTTTTCCGTAAACCTACGTTGTTCTCATCCCTCACCATCTCACGGAGTTTCATCAACAGTTCCCCAAGTTGATTCTCACCCAAGAGTATATCCGTCCTCCCCTCCACCAATTTCATCCCCCAAAATGGATCCTTTTTCGAGAGTTCCACCACCGACTTTCGTTCGGTCTTCAACAACAGACACCCAAATTTCACCCAGTGATTCACGAGTTTGAGATGAAGTGTTATTTCCATGATTCTGAATTTGATCTGTTCCCAGTCTCCACGAATACGGTCCTTGTGTTTCTTTTGTTTATTTTTCATCAAAAGTGGATTCTTTTCCCCAAGAATTTCCTTCTGAATGTCCGGATGATCCCCGTATTTCATGA
>Ga0315906_10003395_pt1 | contig 21156 bp, 15 predicted proteins | sample LakEriMetagenome_4_FD_203526 | JGI IMG/M metagenome (GOLD analysis project Ga0315906, IMG submission 203526) | Freshwater fungal communities from buoy surface, Lake Erie, Ohio, United States - Buoy 2 MA122 | ecosystem: Environmental > Aquatic > Freshwater > Lake > Lake biofilm | place: USA...
ACGGCAAAGGCGAAGACGAAGGAGTTACTGATACTGAAGAAAAAGACAAAGAAAGAAATGAAGAAACATCTTCGACATACAAAATTACTGAAGACGGCAAAGGCGAAGGCGAAGGCGAAGGCGAAGGCGAAGGCGAAGGCGAAGGCGAAGGCGAAGGCGAAGGCGAAGGCGAAGGCGAAGGCGAAGGCGAAGGCGAAGGCGAAGGCGAAGGCTATAAAAAGGATCGTCGCGGAGGAAGAAGAAAAAATAATTCATCTGATTCATCATCTTCATCAGACGAAGACAATTCTTCTTCTGATTCTTCTTCGTCTATTGAAGAAAACTCATCTTCTATAAAATTAAAAATAAAATCAAAAAGACCAAACGGTAATTCTAAAATCAATGATGATAATTTAACTGACGAAGAAGATGATGATTCGTCTGATGAAGATGAAGATGAAGATGAAGAAGATGAATCAGATAAATTATTTGAAACAAAAGAAAAAACTAAAAGATCTGTTAATAAAACAGATCATATAACTGTTTTAGGATCTGAAGACGATGACGATGACGATGACGATGACGATGATGACGACGATGACGATGACGATGACGATGACGAAGAAGATGACGACGATGATTCATCTGATTCAGAAGATAAATCATCAGATGATAAAAAAACAAAACATAATAATAAAAAAAGCGATTATAATGCAAATTCATTATCATCTATAATAATATCATCATCAAAAGAATCAATTACACCTTATATGATGTCTTCAGATTACAGTTTACATACAGATGATATTAATTTAATAAGTTTTAGTCCTGAAAATATGAAAAAAAATAAAAAAAGTAAAAAATAACTATATATAATTTAAATTATTTTTTTTTCTTTTTTGGTTTTGGTTTTTCAGTAGTAGAATTATTTTTTACTTGGTTAATTAAACCATCAATATTAATATCCCAATCTTCACTGTTACTATTATTATTAACAGTAAAACCATAATTATTAATCATATTTGATATACATTCATTTAGTTTTTTTTCATTAAAAACTAATTCTTTATTTTTTTTAATTTTATCACAATATTCTTTAAATATCTTATCTGGCTCATCAACAATTAATTTTAAAAATTGAATACTAGGATTCATTATTTGGTTTGTGAGATAAAATAGATAATCAATTTTTAAATTATTTTTTATAATATATTCAGGATGTTCAATAACATCCCCTTGTAATAGTTTTTTTTCTGATTGTATTTCGATTGCAACATACGGAATACGATCATTCAATTGTGGTTTATTACCAGGATCTCGTATAGCCATTCTAGCTGCTAATTGTACATGTGCTTGTTTAACAAATGATATTTTCTTTTTTGCTTCGTCTGTATGAATATTATTAAAAGTATCAATAATAGATATTGTTTTTGTAATATCTTTTCCATATTGGTCAATATCTCCATCTTTATATTTATAACCATCTCTTAGTGCTTTACTTGTGATAAAATTTCTAATGGAAAATTTTCCATCTAATAAATTTTCAATAGAATTTCTAACATATTGTATAACTTGATCATTATCCATAATATTTAACATAATATCAAGCATACCACCAATAATTTTTTTAACAATAGGAGGATTATCTCTTCTTTTTAATACAATTCCCATACATGCTTGTTTAAATTTATTATAATTATTTTCATATTTATTACCTACATATTTTTTTTTTGCTAATATACAAAACGGATAAAAAGTTTTTTCATATTCCATATTTTGAGGATATGGTAAATTTATTTTTAATAATTTAGATGCTATCTGACCTAAATTTATTGACCATTTTAAACTTTGTTTATCAGTAATTAGTTCTTTTGTATTATTATTTATAATATTCATTCTAATAAAAATAGAATCTGTATCGCCATATATAATCATACACATAACCCATTTTAAATCTTGAATATCAAATTCTTCATATTTTGTATTATATGTATAATCATCAAAAACACCTATTTCAAAATAATTTTTTTCAATTTTTAATATTGTAAATCTATCGTCATAAAACGTTCCTTTATATTCAAATCGAATTCTATTTCCTATTTTTATATAGGGTGGGATAATAGAATATATTTTATATTTCATAATATATTTTTTATCTAAAAATTTATATTCATATTCATTTAATTTTATCTTTTTAATATTTTCTTTTGGTCTTATAATATGTTCTTTATATAATTCATTAACTGTATTATTTAATAATTCTATAAAATTTGTATTATTTCTATCTTCTAATTCCTTATTAAGAATTATATCTATATCTTTACCTTTATATAATTCTTCTAATATATCTGGTAATCTTGTTTCAACAAATTCTCTAGCTGTTTCTAACATATTTCTACCAATTGCTGTTGTAGATGCAGCTAATTTTTTCAAATATATAGGGCTTGTTGAAGCACCTAATTGACCGTACAACGAATTAGCTGTGACTTTTAAAGCTAATTGCTTTCCATCTAAAATATTTTTTTTAAAATTATCAGTTTCTTTTTCCATTATTTTTTTTGTTGTTTTCCTTTCAGCTAATAATTTTAGTAAGATATTAGGTAAAATACCAAACTCTTTATCATATTTTGCATATGTACAAATTGTATCGTCATATTTAACATTTTCATATACTTTAGGATCAGTAAAACCATCAAAATTTATTTTTCTGTTAATATCTTCAGTATTTAATAATGGATGTCTTAATGTTTCATGGGATACATTTTTTGAAATTATTGAACTTGGATACAGAGAATTAAAATCTAAAACTGTAATAGGTGATTTATGAAAACCAATTTCAGGTTCAAAAACAATAGCTCCTTCAAAACTTTCGTTTTCTATTTCATCTTCTTTTTTTCTCATAGTTGGGATTAAATATTGTTTTTTTCTACATTCTTTAGAAACCAAGCTTAAACTTTTAATTCCTTGGCCTCTTAAAAATATATAACTAATGGGAACACTGCAAACATTAGCCATACTAATATTATTTGTAATAATTTCAAGTTTGTATAACAATTTCAAAACCAATACACAATCTTGAATACAATATTTTGCAATTTCGGCTCTATCTGTTGCATTACCTTTCTGAAGTCTAAAAATATCTTTAGCTTGTATATCATCTTTAACTAGACCCCAATATAATTTTGAATTATTACTACATTCTATTTTTTCTTTAGTTTTAATAATAAATCCATCCTCTAAAATTTCAGTTACAATAAATTTATCATCAATAGATTCGTCATTTTCTTCAATACGAATATAATTACCTTCTTTTACTATATTTTTAGTAATTAATTTATAATGGTTGTCATCTAATGTAATAATTTCATTAATTTGTTCTTTAATAAAATATTCAGCGACTGAATCTAATTTATATGAATCTAATTTATAATCTCTTTGAATAACTTTCATTAAATCAATTTGTACTCTTCCTATCATTTTAAAATATCTTAAAATATTATCACCTAAAGCTGACGATGATAATTTCGATTCATTCCAATCACAAACTTTATCTATTATTTTTGATAATTTACCACACGTATCATAACAATTAAACAATTTAGCTCGGTCGTACATATATTTTTCATCAAAATAAAATATATTATAACCAGTAATAATATCTGGGTCCTCTCTTTCGATTAATCTTTGCCAAGCTTCCAAAACTTCTTTTTCTGTTTCATATGCTTCTACTTCAACACCATCGATAGGTGCGCAGCTTTTTAATGTAATAATATGTTTTTTGTAAATATCATTAACACCATATCTTCCAAATACTGTTCCTATTTGAATAATCTTATCTGAATTACGATTTGCTTGTGGAAATGATCCATCGCCACTCGTACATTCAATATCAAAAGAAGCAATTTTAAAAGGTGCTATTTCTACTTTATCTTTTATACTATTTACATTTTGCCATGAACATTTAATACTAATATCTGTTTGACACATGTCTTCGTCATTAACTTCGTATTTATTTATTTCGACCCATCCAGCTGCACAAATATCTTTAATATGAATAAATCGTAAAAATGGATCTATATTGCTTTCATAAACAGTATATTCTCTAATATTCGTATCATGTGAGTGTAAAAATTCTATATTATCAAATAACTTTGCAAATCTTTTCATAGATCTACTGCAATCAAAAACAAATCTTACAAACTTAAATAATTTATTTTCTGTATAATAATAAAATTTATGAAAATCTTTAGTTTCGGTTTTAATTAAATGTTTAATATGATTAAATTTTCCTTTATCTTGTCTCTCACATTCGGCTTTAACTTTACTAATAAACTGTTTTATAGTTTTATCATCCCAATAATTAGGAATTTCGACATAGAAATAAGGTATAAATTCTGTAACTTTTACAGATACACTTTTCCCATTATCTGTTTTCCCGAACATTCTAATAATATATTTATTATTTTCATCATTCTCATGCCAATATAAGACATTAAAATTTATACTCATGATGTTATATAATTATAATATTATCTTTTCTTTAATTTAATATTTTTTCAATTTTTTATATTAATATATATTAATAAATGACAGAACCATTAAGTTATAAAATTAATCAAATAAACAAACAATTATTTATAGAGCATACAGCCGATGACGCTAAAGAAGCTGTAATAAAATTATTAAATAGTATAATACATATATCATATGAAACATTTATCGAACAAATAAACAAAAATCTAAATGAAGTTATTAATTATAAACTAGACAATAGACCTATATTTGTTTATATGAATAAAAAAGACAAAGATAAATCTAGTTTCTGGATGTATTTATTAATAGAAAAAATATTAATAAAAAAATATATAGAAATAAAATTAATATATGATTTTAAAGAAGTAAAAGATGACGATATTGTATTATTAGTTGATGATTGTATATATAGTGGTTCGCAAATATCAAATACAATTTATTCATTACTTAATAAATTACCAGTAAATAAAAGAATCAACTTAATGTTATTTGTTCCATATATGTCTTTAAACGGGAAAAACAGAATATTAGAAGTTTTTAAAGAAAAACAATATGAAAATTTTATAATAACGAATCATATTGAAATATTACCATTAAGTGAATATTTAACAGAGGCAGAAGCTAAAAATATATTTAATTATTATTATAAAATAAAATATGATAAAGAATTAGAAAAATATCTTATATATTTTGATCATAAAGTTGCCGACAATATATCATCTCATCCATATATTTTTAATGGTTTGGTACCTAATACTAAAAATAAAAAAATTATACAACAAATTTATGAATTTAATAAACAATATTATGATGATAATGATAACAAATTAAAAACATTAGAAAATCAATATAATAATACACAAAATAAAGATGAAAAAGAAAAAATAGAAAAAGAATTAGAAAAAGTAGAAGAAGAATATACATATCTTCAAAACGAGAGATATAAAATAAAAATAAAATTAGAAAAATTATTAGATTTTTTTCCATTATTAACTAATTGCGAGCATATTGAAAAAACTTTAGATTTTGAAGAATCAGTTTGTCCAATACCACCATACAAAGTTGATTATCCACAATTTTTAGAAAAAGTAAAAAAAATAACAGAAAAAAAACAAACACAAAAAGAAATAGTTATACCTCAGACTGGAACAGGAGTATCGACTGGAACAGGAGTATCGACTGGAACAGGAGTATCGACTGGAACAGGAGTATCGACTGGAACAAGAACAATACAACAACCATCTATACAAGTACAAATAAATAATAGTATTGATGAATTAAGTAATCTAATTAATCAATATATTGATATTATTGATATAAAAGTACTAAAAAATAATAGTACTGAAGAATTTGAAAAATATTTTTATATTACTAAGAAATGAATAAAACATTAAGTTTTATTCTTTTTTACAACATAATATTTTTTTTTTGAAGTAGTTAAATCTACAATTTCAAATTTTTGATTAATATTATTTTTATTTAATGATTTTTTTAAAATATTTTTTGCTGCTGATATGTCACTCGCATCAATTAAAGTACTATTTTTATCTGTAATAGTATAATCATCTATTATTGGGTTATCAATGGTATTACTTTTATATAATATTAAATATTTCATTTATTAATATATTATTAATTTATACATTTTTTTTATTTTTATGAAAAATTATATTAAATTTGTATATACAATTCTTTCAGTATTACAAAATAGTTGTTAATTATATCATTTAATCCATAAATACTATTATTGTTTTGTACTTGTGTTGTTAGTTGATTTTTAATAATATTAAATGGCAAATGTCATTTTAATTAGTATTATCAAAACACTACATTTGAATTGATAAACAAATATAATTCTAAATTTTATTTATAAGAACTGTATATTATAAATAAAATTTATAAGAACTTTATATTATCAAAATATTTATACTAACATAAATATGCCAGTATTTTCAGATAAATAATCATAGTCTATTCTCTTATACCATTCTAAATTCTCGTATTCATCAATACTTAATGATTTTTCATAATCAATCCTTTCTTTAATTAATTCAATAGCATTTGGATTTAATGATAAAATATTCCAAAATATTTTTTCAGGAATTTTTTTTAATAATTCAATAGCATTTGGATTATTACCTAATACAGGCCAACATATTTTATTATAATTTCTTTTTAATATTTCAATTGCATTTGAATTTAATGTTAAATAATACCAATCTATTTTTTTATGATCACTAAGATTTTCATACTCTTCAATACTTAAATTTTGTTCATACTTAATTCTTTCTTTAATTAATTCAATAGCATTTGGATTTAATGATAAATATTTCCAAAATATTTTTTCAGGATTTGTTTTTAATAATTCAATAGCAATAGGATTTGGGTTTTCTTCTAAACCAGTTCTATATAATTCTATATTATATTCTTCTAATAATTGCACAGCATTCGGATTTGATGCTAAATATATCCAATCTATTTCTTTAATATTTTCTTTAACTAATTCAATAATTTTAGGATTTTCATTAATAGCTAATCTATTCCAATCTATTCTATGAAACATGTATTCTTCTTCTTCTTCTTCTTCGGAAGTAGTCGGTGTCATTTTTTCGTATTCAATTCTATCCTTTATCATATCAAAAGCACGAGGATTCTTATTATCACAAAAATAAGACCAAACAATATCCTTTTCATATTGTTTTAATATGTCAATTGCGCATTCATTAGCAGACAAATATTTCCAATTTATTTTTTTATTATTTTCTAATTTGTTGTATTCTTCTTTTGTCATATTTTTTTCACTTTGAACTTTTTCTTTTAATAATTCAATAGCAAATGAATTTTTAGATAAAGCATTCCAATTTATCTTATCTTTTGGAAACCAATTTCTTAAAACATATTTTGGCATTATACTTTTATAAGCGTTAATAATTTTTTTGTGAATATCACGAGGCAACATATTAAGAAAACTATTGTCTTGTGGTTCAACTTTTAAAAGTCGTTCGATGTGTTTAATTTTAATATCAGAAATCTCTCTTAATCTCTCAATAGAGATTAAATTACTAGTCATTTTATATTTCTTATAATTTATATATCAATTAATATTTTGAAAATTCAATATTTTTTATTATTTATTGAACTGATTTAAATATTGATATAATAAATTATTTAATTTATCTAATGATGGAATATCAGTATTAATTAATAATTCTGCTGCTTTATCTGCTGTTTCGGATGGTTCTATTGGTAGATTTTTTATAATATTAATTGGGAAAATGTCTTCATATCTATCACCTATTAATTGGTAATTAGAAACACATCTTATATCTGAGGGATTACATTGAAAATCGTAATCAAATAATTTACAAATATAATTACCGGTAATAATATATTTATTAAAAGTACCAAATTTAGTAATTTTATCATCATTAGTTAAAAAAACAGGTAAATTAAATTCTCTTCTTTCATTTAATTTAGTGTCTCCTAAACCTAAATATTTATTTATGTTTATATTATTAAATTTTTCAATATTAACATTACAATAATATAATATAATATTATCTATATAACGATCATCTTTTATTTTAAGATTTAAATTTAATTTATAAAATTTTATTGTATAATTATCTATATTATCATTAACAGAATGTTTACATACAAATTCATTGTTACTATAATTATATAATTCAGATAATTTATCTGAAAATGTTTTTAATTGAGGTTTAATTGGGTCGATAATTTCATTTTCCTGACCACATTTAATACTATAGTCTATAAATGGACTTTTGTTAATCATTCTATTTTGATCATATATATGGTCTTCTATATTTTGTATGTTTTTGTTATTAAAAGTACAATAATCATAATCTACATCTGTTAATTGTGTTATACGCTCATTAATAAAATTATTTAATTTTAGATGTATAAAAGTTTGTTGTATATAATCATCTTTTCCTTTTTCAAACAACCCATTATAATTTTTTTTACATAATCTAAAACATCCTAAATTACTTCTAGATAGATAAACAGAAAATTTATTAACATTTTCATTAATAGTATCGTCATTAGTTAATAATTTTTTATTAATTGATTCGGTACTATGTATATTTACAATTATTCTACTATCATTCTTTTTAGAATTCATAATTCTAAAGGAAAAATTATCTATATTTATTATATTTAAAACTTGCATTATATATATAATATAATATTATATATTATTAAATGAATAATAATATAATTGATGTATTAAAACAATATTTAGAAAAAATTAAATCTGAAAAAGCTATTATTTATAAAATCAATGCAATTGCTAATTTAATAAAAATAATTAATATTTATCCTAAAGAAATCAAAAATGGAGAAGAATTAAAAGATATTAAAGGTGTAGGTAAAGGATCAATAGAAAAAATTAATGAAATACTTAAAACGGGTACATTAAGTTATTTAAATAATAATATTCTAAGCGAGTTAACTGAAGTAATTGGTATAGGACCCTCTATTGCAAATCAATTAATTCAAAAATATAAAATTAAGTCATTAGATGAATTAATAAAAAAAGTAATAAAAGGAGAAATAGAAGTTAATGATAAAATTAAATTAGGTTTAAAATACGTAGGTAAATTTAAAGGTAATATACCTAGACAACATATAGATGATGTACAAGATTATTTAAAACAATTTAATTCAAATATTATAATATGCGGATCTTACAGAAGAGGTTTAGACTTTTCTAGTGATATTGATATTTTATTATATAATTCTCAATTATTAACAATGAATGATGTTAAAAAAAGTAATATGTTAAATGATTATGTTAAATTATTAACAAAAAATAAATTTATAGTAGATAATATAACTAACAATAATGTTACAAAATACATGGGTTTTGCTAAATGGGAGAATGTAATTAGAAGAATAGATATAAGATTAATACCTTATGAATCAATATATACAGCATTAGTTTATTTTACTGGATCTTATGAATTAAATAGAATAATGAGAATAAAAGCAAAAGAGTTAGGTTACAAATTAAATGAATATGGGCTGTATAAAAATAATGAATTAATACATATTACATCAGAAAAGGAGTTATTTAAAAAACTTGGTATGAAGTATTTAAAACCTACTGAAAGAAACATTTTATAAAAAAAATCAAGATTTATTTATCTTAAAAATTCCATTAATTTTAGTATTATTAATGGTTAAATGACAGATTAAGGCAACTTACGCGTATGTGGCTCTTGCATTTACTGAGAATGATATTCTGTATAGTTAGAAATAACTGTATAGCATGCTAAGAATGTCAGCAGAAATGATGACAGGAATCACTGAGTAAATGTTTGAATACCGAAGTTAAATTGATTTTGTTATTTAACATATAAAATAGTATTAACTAAAAACATTATTTTATGTAAGAGCCACATAAAATAATGTTTTTTATATATTTATTTTTAACTATATAGAATGAACTTCTATATAGTTAGAAATAACTATATAGCATGCTAAGAATGTTATCATTTCTGATGACAGGAATCGCTGAGTAAATGTTTGAAAATACGTAAGTTAGATTGGTTTTACGATATCGTTAGCCACAACAGCCTTTTTTGTTCTATATATTGTATTATATACCTTAAATACTACATTTATTTATATAAATGAACAATGAATACTTTTTTTGATAGCGTTGATTTAAGGCATTTGTATTATACTGAGATTTATTTGTAGGATGAAAGCGTTTTCTTAAAGCTTTTGTTTCGTGGTCGCGAACTTGTTTGTTTTTAATGGAATTTTATCTTGTTGGACAGCTTTTAATAGTATTTCTCTATCTGCTCTTAATTCTTTTGTTGCAAATCGTAAAGTATTACTATCTTTTTGAACAGCAGTTAATACAATTTCTTTATCATTTTTTAATTTATGTGAATAATATTGACCAAATGGATATTGTCTAATTTCTGTCATGTTTTACTATCTTTTTCTTACTAGAACTTTCAAACAAAAAAAAATTCAATTTTTTTAATTATATCAGATAATTTATTATTAAGTAAATGTTTGAAAACACGTTAGTTAGATTGATTCTTCGAAGTCATTTAGCCTCAACAAAACTTTCTTTTATGTTATATATTAGTTTATATAAATGAACAATTAATAGTTAATACTTTTTTTGATTGCGTTGATTTAAGGCATTTGTATTATACTGAGATTTTTTTGTACAATGAAAGCGTTTGTTTAAAGCTTTTGTTTCGTAGTCGCGAACATTACGGGCTAGTTTCGTGTAGACTTGTTTTGTTTTTAATGGAATATTATCTTGTTTGGCTAATTTTAATACTGTTTCACTATCTTTTTTTAATTCATATGATGCATATTGAAGTGCATCATTATGATAATTCCATTTATAATAATATGTTGTTCCAAAAGTGTATTTTCTTGTTTCTTTTTCTATATAACAATTATAACTAAACATGTCTTGTATTACATTGCATTTTGGTAGATTTATTTTAAATCTTTCTAAACCAAAATAATAACTATCATTACTACCTAGATCAAGGTGAGTTAGGAAAGGACATAATTTGCCTATAATGTCTAAATTTATAATCATTAAAATAGTATAACTTTTACTAAACTCTATTTTGGTTATGGTGTAGTTTTCGCTAATTTTTTTAATATTCTTAATAATATTATCAATATCATAGGATTTAATTTTAATATGTACTTCAAGACCCATAGTATCTATTAGTACCTTCAATTCTTTTGATGTACTTCTTAACAATCCTAACATTACAGTTTTATCTGGAGGACAAACTTTGGAATAAACATCAGCTATGCTTAAAACTTTCAAAAGGCTCATGTTTTACTATCTTTTTCTTAATAAAACTTTTAAACAAAAAAAAATTCAATTTTTTTTAACTATATCAGATAATTTATTAATATATTTTATAATAATTTATATTTTTTTTATAAAATAATATATATGAATAATAATAAATTATCCGAAATTGAAATTGCGATTAGAAACAAAAAGAAAAAAAATATTAAACAAATATTAAAAACAAATCAAGAAGAAATAAAAAATATTAAAATACATACAATTCTAGATTTAATACATTTTAATGAGTTAGATATATTAGATGCTATTTTTAAATATATTGATACAAATAAAAGAAAAAACTTATTATCAAATAATTCAATAATTATTAAATTACTAGATACAAATAATATTGAATTTATAAATAAATATATAAAATATATATCTTTAGATATAGACAAAAAACATATAATAAATTATTGTATTGATAACATTAATTATGAAATAATAGAAATAATATATAAAATATATAAACCACAAAATTTTTCTTTATTAGGTTTAATACTATCTGAATATTTTTATAAAAATATTGATGTGAACTTAGAATTAGTAAATTTTTTAATAAAAATTAATAAAAACATAGTTAACGAAACACACAATAACTATCCTATAATTGGATACGCAATTATAAATAATAATTTAGAGTTATTAAAAATATTAAAACAAGCAGGAATAAATTTTTATTATGATACTTTTAATATATTAATTTATTATATCAATAGTATTAATAATTATTATTATAAAATAAATAATGATATTATTTTGTATTTATTAAATAATAATATTAATATTAATATTTGTGATTATGAATTATGGTTACCAGCGCATTATATATTTTTTAAATCAGAGGATTTCACATTAGAAGTAAAAAAAATAATATTAGAGAAAACAAATAATTTAAATACACAAAATACATTAGGAAATACTGTATTACATTATTTAATTAATAATGATAAAATTGATGATTATAAAGATATATTAATTAAAAAAGAATTAGATATTTTTATAAAAAATAAAGGATTATATACACCTTTATCAATATCTATCTCAAAAAATATAAATTTAATGGATATAGCTATACAATCGTTTTTATATCACATTAAAGATACAGATAAAAAAATTACAACAAAAGAAGTTACAAATTATATTTTAACAAATAAAACATCAATATATAAAAATAATAAAAATAATAATAATGATGATATAATTATAGCTGATTATAATTATATTGATCATAATAAATATAATGCTAATTTTATAAATACACAATTATATTTTGTGGTTTTATTAAAAAAATATAGTAATTTAGGTATTCCCTATCTACCAAATAATAATATTGTAATAAAAGATAAAAAATATGAAAATGAAATGTTTAATAATTTTATACAAAATAGTAAAAAATATTTATATCATAGTAAAGAATTTATGTATTTGAAAATATATTGGGCTGATGAAAATAATTATTTAATGACTCCGCAAATAGGAGAAGCTATTGAATATATATTTAAATTTAAAAGATATGTATTTGTTTTTATACATATATATAATAATTATATAAGTCATGCAAATGTTCTAATATTTGATAGAGATAAAAAAATAATAATTCATTTTGAACCACATGGTAAAATATATAGTTATGTTGGTAAATTATACGAAACATTAGAGGATATTTTTAAAAAAGAATTAAAAAATTTTAAATATATTCCTCCTTTAAAATATTTAGAAATTAAAGCTTATCAATCAATGTATGATGAACAAGATATGTACAATAGAAAAACAGGAGATGTAAAAGGTTATTGCGGAGCATGGTGTTTTTGGTTTATTGAATTATATATAAATAATAATAAATATGAATTAAAAACACTTGTTAATAAATCAATAAAAAAATTAATAAATACTAAATATACATTTTTTGAACATATACGTAATTATGCTAATTATTTAAATAAAAAAAATACTGAATTATTACAAATATACGGTGTCCCTAATCATAATATTAATAGTGAATTGCAATCAGAATATATGATTAATAATATATTAAATAATATATCTTTTGATATTAAACAACTAAATTATTAAGAACTACACATAACACATCCTTCAGGATTATTACGCGAGCATACAGTTTTTTCATTATTAATTTCTTGACTAAATTGTATAGGTTGTGCAGCTGGAGAACTTCTTAAATAATAACATCCTGTTTTTAATCCATTTTTCCATCCGTAAAATAAAGCAGCAGTTAATTTATCATAAGTAGGTCGTGCCATATATAGATTCATACTTTGACTTTGATCTACATATGGACCTCTAGCAATTGAATGATCTATTATATATCTTTGTTTTATTTCCCATACTGTTTTATAAATATTTTTTAAATCATCAGGAATATTAGAAATATTTTGAATAGATCCTCTATTACTAATAATATTATTTTTCATTTCATTATTCCATAAATTTAATTTTGTTAAATCTTCTACTAAATATTTATTAATTATTGTAAAAGTACCTGCTAAAGTTTTTCTAATGTAAATATTTGTTGTCATTGGTTCAAAACTCTCAATATTCCCTAAAATTTGAGATGTCGATGCAGTAGGCATTAGTGCAGTTAATAAACTATTACGAATGCCGACTTTTTGTACTTTCTCTTTTAAAATACTCCAATCCATAGTTGGAGTAATATTCCACATATCAAATTGAAATATTCCTTTACTCATCGGAGAACCATTAAAATTTTTATAAGGTCCGTATTTCTCAGCTAATTCAATCGATGCTTCAACCGCTCCATGGTAAATAGTTTCCATTATTTTTTTATTTAGTTCAATAGCTTCGTCACTCTCATAAGGAATTTTTAATTTATATAATAAATCACACAATCCTTGAATACCAATACCAATAGGTCTATTTTCTTTATTATTTATTTCTGTTTCTGGTGTTGGATAAAAATTTAAATCAATAATTTTATTTAAATTTTTTGTTATAACTTTTGTTACATAATGCAATTTAGCCCAATCATATTCATTATTATTATTTAAAAAATTATTTACACCAATTGAAGCTAAATTACATACCGCATAGTATTTCTCATTCGATACTTCTGTAATTTCTGCACACTGTCCCGTCATAATACCATTAAATATGCCTTTATGCTCTAAAGGCTCATTGAAACAATATGTGTCATCGTGTCTTCCAGTATATTCAATCTTAGTAACGGTAATAAATTTCCTAGCATCTCTGTTAGGTTCATTAATACCTGATAGATCGAGTTGTTTGGGATTGAATCCTAAGCTAATCAACTTTAAAAGGTCAATGCTTGTAACTAACAATCTGAATGAATTATACATTTTGTCGTCTGATAAAATCTCTGTAATCACAGGATCAACACCCATAGTATTCATCATACGCTTGACATCTAGAAGGAAATCATGTTTAATAGATGAGATTTGTAATTGATAATTATTTTCATTCTTAGTAATTAAACCGTCTCCATCGCAAAGTCCTTCAAGCCACCTGAGTTTAATGTCTTGGATGTAGTTAATTGGGACAGTAGTTTTTATCTTGATAAAGTCAGTCGCCATATGCATATCATCAATGACCGGTATATTAAACTGATAGATGCGCATATCCTCTTTTAGATCTTTTGCCTCTATCATAATTGGCTCCTTATTGTGGTACTCATCATTGATATAGAACTTATGATAGGGAGTACACTCAAGTAGTTCACCATTAGAAAAGGTAATCTTTATAAGTTCTTGATTACTTCCTGTTTGTTTTATAATCGTCTTTGAGAATTCTTTACCATTCCACACTTCTACTTCTTGGTCTTTGAGATCAATAATAGTGTGCCACCCTTTTGATGTAAGAATCTTTGTCTCAGGTGCCACACACAAATTACTTGATTTCACAACACCAATATTTATTTGATTACTTTTTTTATTTATATTATCTTTATAACAAATATATGGATTTCCTGTTTCAATTTGTGAATTTAAAATTTTTTGCCAAATTTTATTTGCTTCATGTTTATTTCTATACTTTCCTTCATTTACATATTTCCAATATAATTTTTCAAATTCTTCTCCATAAACATCAGTTAAACCTGGGCAATCATCAGGACTCATAGTATACCATTCCCCATTATTTTCTACTTGTTTCATAAATAGGTCTGGAATCCATAGAGCTGTAAATAAATCTCTAGCACGTAGTTCTTCTGATCCAGTATTTAATTTTAATTCTAAAAATTCAATTATATCATCGTGCCATGGTTCTAAATATATAGCAATAGAACCATTTCTTCGTCCTCCTTGATTTACATAAATAGCAGTTAAATTATATAGTTTTAACATAGGTACAATACTTGAAGTTTTTCCTAATGTTGAATTAATTAAAGAATTTTTAGCCCTAATATTAGAAACATGTACTCCAATACCACCTGAAAATTTACTAATAGATGCACAATCAGAAATTGTTTTAAATATTCCTCCAAATTCATTGTCTTTATTCTTTACTAATGAATCTTCAGTACCTAATAAAAAACAACTAGATAATTGACAAGTATTTAGTCCTGAATTAAATAATGTAGGAGTAGCATGAATAAAATATTTTAATGATACTAAATCATATGTTTCTTTAATTGCTTCTAAATCATTATCTTTATAATGAATAAATGTAGCTAATCTCATCCATAAATACTGTGGTGTTTCAATTATTTTATCATCTATTTTTGTTAAATATGATTGTTCTAGTGTTTTAAAACCAAAATAATCTATGTTATAATCTCTTTCTTCAACAATAAAATTATTAATATAATCTTTATTATCATTAATAAATTTTAAATAATCTTCATTAATATTAGGTAGTATATTAATATACTCTGTAAAACAATTAATTTTATGTATTGATACAATATTTTTTTTTAAATTACTTGCTAAAATTTTTCCACCTAATAAATTATAATCATGCTCACCAATTTGAGAACAAATTTCTGCTGAATATTTATCTAATTGTTCTGTTGTAATATTATCACAAATATTAGATATAGTTTTCTGAGCTATAATTGTTACATCAATTGGCAAATCACCACATAATTTTTTAAGTCTTGTAGTAATTTTATCAAATTTAACACTTTCTATAGTGTTGTTTCTTTTGATAACATTAACCATTTAATATATTTTATAATATATTATTTCTTTAATATGTTATTTAATTCTTTTGTATTCAGTTATTTTTATATTCAATATTTTTTTTATAATCAAATATAAAAGAATTAAAAGTAGGATAGGGCTGAAATGCAATATTACGTTTATTTCTTATATATAAAATTGCGTCTTCTGGTCTAAAATCATAATAATACATTAAATAGCATGCTATTACTGTAGCAGATCTTTGCATTCCAGCAAAACAATGAACTAAAATATTTTCATTTTTTTCTTTATATATATTCATTGTTTTTATAATATTCATTATTTCAGCTTTTAATATATTATTATTACTTTCACTATTCCAATCATGAATTGGTAATCTTATATAATTAATATTATCTGTTTCATACCATTCAGAAATATTAATATCTGTTGTACAATTTACGACTAATTTTATATTATTACTATTTAAAAAATTTCGATCTAGTGCAGATGATTTATTACCTAACCAAATATTCTTTTTAACTAAATCTGCATTATTTCTAAACATTGTATATAATATATTTTATAAAAAAATTATATTGATATTTTATCCTGTTCTTAATTTATTATTTTAATTTAAAAAATTTTAAAGAATTAATTTTTTAAATTGTTTTACATCTCTTAAAAAAAGAATATTTGTCTAATAAATATTTAATTAATTATATAAATGAATAATTTGTATTATTTGTTATTGATTCATAAAAATTATTATCTATAATATCATAATTAACATCTTTTATATTATTATTACTATTATTATATTTTATATCTTTTTTATTTGTATAATGAGTATTTATATTTTGATTATTATACTTTTTTAGTTCTTCTTCTTCTTCTTCTTCTTCTTCTTCTTCTTCTTTTACATATTTATTTACATTTGCATTCACATTTGCATTCACATTTGCATTCATATGTGTATTCATATTTGCATTCATATGTGTATTCATATTTGTATTCATATTAGTATTCATATTAGTATTCATATTTGTATTCATATTAGTATTCATATTTGTATTCATATTAGTATTCATATGTGTATTTTGATTATAAATATTTTTTGGTTTACTTTGATAATATTTCATATTATCTTCTTCTTCTTCTACTTCATCTTCATCGTCAAAATCTACATATAGTTTTTTTTTTAAACTTTTTTGATACCAATTATATCTACACCATAAAATGTAAATTATTATTATTATTAATAATATTATCCAAAAATAATTGGTTAAATAATCTATACATTTATCATGCATATTATTAAATAATATCTGATATTTTGATTTATCAGAATTAACATTAGTTAATTGATTTATTAATAAATTATGTTTTGTAATTTGTTTTAATATATTATTATCAACTAATTTTGGTTTATATTTTTTTGATAATATAAATGTCATATTTATATTATATATAAATATAAAAATTTATATTTATAATTTTTTTATTAAAAATCTAAATTTATATTAACCTTACTAATATTATTATTTGAATTTTTTGCATATTCTGTTGGTCTATGTTCAAAAAAATTTGTTTTTTGTTCTATTGATATTTTATCCATGAATAAAAATGGATTTTTTGAATTATATATATTATTATAACCTAACATTATTGATAATCGATCAGCTACATATTCAATATATTGTTTCATTAAATCACTATTCATACCTATGAGTTTGCATGGTAAAGATTCTGTAATAAATTCTTTTTCAATTTCAACAGCTTTACTTATAATTTCATGAACTTCTTTTTCTTCTAATTTATATTTTAGTTCTTTATAAAGAACACATGCAAATTCACAATGCAATCCTTCATCTCTAGCAATAAATTCATTACTTGATGTTAAACCGGGTAAAATATTTTTTTCTTTAATCCAATAAATAGCACAAAAACTACCAGAAAAGAAAAGACCTTCTACAATTGCAAAAGCAATTAATCTTTTTGCAAATCTATCTCCATTACTTAACCAATCAATACACCATTCCATTTTTTTAGTAATACAAGGAATATTTGTAATCGCATTAAATAATTTATTTTTTTCATCTTCATCTTTTATTAGAGTATCAATTTGTAATGAATATACTTCAGAGTGAATATTTTCCATAGCTCCTTGAAATTGATAAAATGTTTGTATTTCTAATACTGATATATCTTTTGTAAAGTTATGCATAATATTTAAATTTACTAAGCTATCGCTACCAGCAAAAAATGCTAATATATTTTTTACAAATAATCTAGTATTATCATCTAAATTATTCCAATGATTTAAATCTTTTGAAAAATCTATCTCTCCTGCATGCCAAAACAAAGCTTCTTGTTTTTTATGTAATTCCCAAAATTTTGGATATTTAATAGGTAATATAGTAAATCGTTGTTCTTCTTGTAATAAAGGTTCTAACTCATCAAGCTCATGTTTTACATGCACATGATTTTTAATTTTTGTAAGCAATTCTTCATATTTATTATTATCACACATTTATTTACTTATATATATATATATTTATTTATATTTAAATTAATTTATATTTCAATTTTTTTTAATTTTTAACATGTACAATTTTTACAATTACACATTGTACATTTTTTACAATTATTATTTTTACAATTATTACATTCGCATTCGCATTTTTTACAATTACAAGTTTCGCCACCACCTTTTAATAAAAAATATTTTTGTTTATATTTTATATATTTACTATAAAATACATTTTCGTTATTCATTTTATATATAATATATTAGAAAATAAATAATATTATATATATTATTATATATGATTAATAATTTAAATTTTACAACTAATGTTTCTAGATTTGCTTTTATATTTTTAATTTTTGTGCTAATAACATCTGGCTATATAAAAGAAATTTTATCTTGTCAGATGAGAAAATTTATTAAGAAATCAATTTTTATTAAACATTTAATGACTATAATAGTTATATTTGCATTTATAATGTTTGAAGGTGGTTGGGATTTTGATAAATCAAGAGAAGATAACATTCCTAATAATTGGACTTGTGGAAATACAATACATACTTTAATTATTGCAGTATTTATATATTTTATATTTCTTATTTCATCAAAATCTCAATTAACACCTAATATAATATTTTTTAGTATTTTATTTATTATTTATATTACTAATACTTACAGAGAGTATATATATAAACGTAATGAAATTACAGAATCAACAAATAATAATATCATTATTATTGAACAAATCATGACTTTAATATCAATAATAATTCTTATATATGGTTTTATTGATTATTATAATTATCAAAGAAAACAACATCCTGAAGATTTTTCTTATTACAAATTTTTATTAGAAACTAAAAAATGTAATTTTGAATAGATTAAATAATAATTTAATCAATTATTATTTAAAATAGATTAAATAATAATTGAATTTTTAATTACTTAAAAATATATAAATAATAATTTATAAGAATATTATAATGGAGTTAGTAACCGAATTTAAAAATGATCCTAATGATTTTATTGAAAATAATAATATAAAAATATTAATAAAATTAGCAAAATATTTAAGTAATAAATATTATAGCTTAGAACCTATAGTTTCAGATGAAGAATATGATTTATTAATTGATTCAATTAAATATCGAGAACCAAATAACCCTTTCTTAAAAGAAATAGGTACTGATTGTAAAAAAAATAATATTGTTGATTTACCATTTTATATGGGTAGTATGGATAAAATAAAAAATTCAAAAGATATTATTAATTGGAGTAATAAGTTTTCAGGACCTTATTATATTTCAGACAAATTAGATGGTATTTCTGCATTATTAGAAATTGATAAGAAAAATGGTAATAAATTATATACTAGAGGTAATGGATTACAAGGTAATGATATAACTACTTTATTAAAATACTTAAATATTCCAAAAATTGATGCAGATTATGTTGTTGTTCGTGGTGAATTAATAATAAGCAAGGAAAAATTTAAAAAATATAGTGATAAAATGGCAAATGCTAGAAATTTAGTATGTGGTACAGTTAATTCTAAAAAAATAAATAAAGAAAAAATGAATGATATTGATTTTGTAGCATATGAAATAATTGAACCATGGTTATCTATAAAAGATCAATTTATAGCATTAAAGGAAAATAATTTTAATACTGTGTACAATACTGTATTTGAAAATATAAATATAGATAATTTATCTAATTTATTAAAAGAAAGAAAAAATAATTCTGAATATGATATTGATGGTATAATTGTTTCTTATGGAAAACCTAAAAAAAGATTAGAAGAAGGAAATCCAGACTATGCTTTTGCTTTTAAACAAACATTTGAAAATCAAACAGTAGATGTAATAGTTTTAGATGTAGAATGGAATGAATCTAAAGACGGTTATTTAAAACCTAGATTAATTCTAGAACCTACAAAACTATCTGGTGTGACTATAAAACATGTTACAGCATTTAATGCAAAATATATTAGTGATAATAATATTGGACCAAATACAATTATCAAATTAGTAAGAAGTGGAGATGTAATACCGCATATTTTACAAGTTATAAAATCTACTAAAGCCAAAATGCCTACAATTGAGTATTCATGGACAGAATCTAAAGTA
>Ga0315906_10003396_pt1 | contig 21153 bp, 15 predicted proteins | sample LakEriMetagenome_4_FD_203526 | JGI IMG/M metagenome (GOLD analysis project Ga0315906, IMG submission 203526) | Freshwater fungal communities from buoy surface, Lake Erie, Ohio, United States - Buoy 2 MA122 | ecosystem: Environmental > Aquatic > Freshwater > Lake > Lake biofilm | place: USA...
TTACCAATTCCTTTTTCACGATAGGATTTTGCCCTGCTATTAAGGAATTCCCCGTTATAGCCCCATAGCCAGTCTTTAGGAGTCCACGTGAGCGAAAAAAACGGCGGCTACGACGCCAGTTCGATCACTGTTCTTGAAGGCCTAGCCGCAGTCCGCAAACGCCCTGGAATGTATATCGGCTCCACAGGAGAGCGCGGCCTACACCACCTCGTCTATGAAATCGTCGATAACGCAGTCGATGAGGCGCTCGCCGGATATTGCACCGAAGTAAATGTCACTCTTATGGAAGATGGCTCAGTTCAAGTCGTTGATAACGGTCGCGGTATCCCAGTAGATATCCATCCTGTTGAAAAGAAACCAGCCCTTGAGGTTGTTCTTACCGTCTTGCACGCTGGCGGAAAGTTTGGAGACGGCGGCTACTCAGTCTCTGGTGGATTACACGGAGTTGGCGTCTCAGTTGTTAACGCACTCAGCTCAGATTTATCAGTTGAAGTTCATCGCGACGGATTTACTTGGCGTCAAAGTTACAAGATCGGCGTACCAAATGCTCCCGTCGAGAAAGGTGAAGCATCAACTCGCACCGGAACTATTGTGCAATTTTGGCCCGATGAAGAAATTTTCGAATCTACAGATTTCTCATTTGAAATTCTCTCCACCCGTTTTCGCGAAATGGCATTTCTTAACCGCGGGCTGATCTTAACTTTGACAGATCTACGCCCTGGCCATGTTGATGAAAAGGGCGAACCGCTTGCAGTGCGCTATCAGTATCAAGGCGGAATAGCTGACTTTGTAAAACACCTCAACTCAACCCGCGGCGAACAACATAAATCAATTATTTTTATTGAGGCAGAAGATAAGAAACTCAAAATCAGCCTCGAAGTTGCGATGCAATGGAATACCGGATTTTCCGAATCTGTATATACCTTCGCAAACACCATCCATACACACGAGGGCGGAACACACGAAGAAGGATTCCGCACAGCACTTACCTCGATTGTAAATAAGTTTGCTGAAGAGCAAGGATTTATTAAAAAGAAAGAAGATCGACTCACTGGAGATGATGTTCGCGAAGGACTTACTGCGATCGTCTCTGTAAAATTAGCAGAACCACAATTTGAAGGACAGACCAAGACAAAACTTGGAAACACTGAAGCAAAATCATTTACTCAAAAAGCTGTCAATGAATTTCTCACTCAATGGTTTGAAGCAAACCCTGCCGAAGGCAAAGATATTGTGCGTAAAAGCATTGATGCAGCAGCAGCACGAGTAGCTGCACGTAAAGCGCGCGATCTCAGTCGTAACCGCAAAGGCTTACTTGAAGGACGCGGCATGCCCGGCAAACTCGCAGATTGCCAATGGACTGATCCCGCAAAGTGCGAGCTCTACATTGTTGAGGGCGACTCAGCGGGCGGTTCCACAAAAGGTGGACGCGACTCTCGTAACCAAGCAGTACTACCTATCCGTGGAAAAATTCTCAATGTTGAAAAAGCCCGTATCGATCGCGTGCTTCAAAACAATGAAGTACAGGCGCTCATCACAGCGCTAGGCACAGGCATTCATGATGATTTCGATGTACAGAAACTTCGCTATCACAAAATTATTTTGATGGCAGATGCTGACGTTGATGGTCAACACATCCGGACACTTTTACTCACACTACTTTTCCGTTTCATGCGCCCGCTTATCGAAAACGGATATGTGTACCTAGCGCAGCCACCACTGTATAAATTGAAGTGGGGCGGTAAAGATCCTGTCGAATATGCATTTAGTGATCGCGAACGCGACGGAATGATCAAGATCGGCTTAGAGGCCGGTAAGCGTCTTCCTAAAGATGATGGAATCCAGCGCTTTAAAGGCCTCGGTGAAATGCCAGCTAAAGAGTTGTGGGATACAACAATGGATCCAGAGCACCGCGTACTTGTTCAAGTAACTCTTGAAGATGCAGCAGCAGCCGATGATCTCTTCTCAGTTCTTATGGGTGAAGATGTTGAACAACGCCGCCAATTTATTCAGCGCAACGCTAAAGATGTCAGATTCTTGGATATCTAATGGCTAAAGATAAAGACGAGACTCCAGTAGATCGCACCGGCATGGAAAACCCCGGTGATGATTTCGACCGCGTTGAAACAATTGATCTACAAGTTGAGATGGCGCGCAGCTATCTCGATTACGCGATGTCAGTCATTGTTGGACGTGCACTCCCTGATGTTCGCGATGGATTAAAACCAGTTCATCGCCGCGTTCTATATGCAATGTATGACGCTGGCTATCGCCCAGATAAGGGTTACTACAAATCTTCACGCATCGTCGGTGACGTTATGGGTAATTACCACCCACACGGAGACGGCGCGATCTATGACACCGTTGTTCGCTTAGCTCAGTCGTGGTCTCTGCGTTATCCATTAGTTGATGGCAATGGAAACTTTGGTTCGCCAGGAAACGACCCAGCCGCCGCAATGCGTTACACAGAAGCGCGTTTATCGCCTATTGCGATGGAGATGATGCGCGATATCGATGAAGATACCGTCAACTTTGTCCCTAACTACGACGGCCGATCACAAGAGCCTGTAGTTCTTCCAAGTCGCTTCCCTAACCTTCTCGTTAATGGCAGCGCCGGAATCGCAGTGGGAATGGCAACAAATATCCCGCCACATAACCTGCGCGAGATTTCACAGGCAGTCTTTCTCGCCTTAGAAAATCCAGATATGCCATCTGATGAATTGCTCAACGAAATGATCAAAATTGTTAAAGCTCCAGATTTTCCTACCAAAGCGCTGATCGTTGGCCGCACAGGAATCGAAGAGGCATATCGCACAGGCCGCGGATCAATCACAATGCGTGCTGTTGTAAACGTTGAAGAGATCAACAAGCGCACATGTTTAGTAGTTACAGAGCTTCCATATCAGGTCAACCCAGATAACTTAGCGCTAAAAATCGCCGAGCTTGTTAAAGATGGAAAGATTAAAGGTATTGCAGATGTTCGAGATGAAGGCAATGAGCGCTTAGGACAACGTCTTGTGATTGTTCTACAGAACAGCGCTATTCCAAAAGTTGTTCTTAATAACTTATATAAGCAGACTCAACTGCAAGATACCTTCGGTGCAAATATGTTGGCACTTGTCGACGGGGTTCCGCGCACATTGCGTCTTGATGAATTCATTAAGTACTACATCGAACACCAGGTTGAAGTTATTGTTCGTCGCACCAAATATCGCCTTACAGAAAAAGAGAAGCGCGCACATATCCTCAAGGGCTACCTCAAAGCACTTGATGCACTGGACGCGGTAATCGCGCTGATTCGTGCATCAACAACACCTGAGGAAGCACGCACAGGTTTGATGAAACTCCTTGATGTTGACGAGATTCAGGCAAACGCAATTCTAGATATGCAGTTGCGTCGCATCGCAGCTCTTGAGCGCCAAAAGATTAACGACGAGTACGACGGCCTTATGGCAGATATCGTCGAACTCAATGCCATCTTGGCGTCAGAGGCTAAACAGCGAGAAATTATCAAGACAGAGCTCACTGATCTCGTTGCTAAATATGGCGATGATCGCCGCACACAACTTGTTGCAAGCGAAGGTGATTTCTCTGCAGAAGATTTAATTCCAGACCAAGATGTAGTTGTCACAATTACTCATGGTGGATATTCAAAGCGCACCAACGCCGATCTCTATAAGTCACAACGTCGCGGTGGCCGTGGAGTAAAGGGTGCCGCTCTTAAACAGGACGACATCGTTGATCACTTCTTCGTTGCTTCTACCCACGATTGGTTGCTCTTCTTCACCAATGAAGGTCGCGTCTATCGTGCAAAAGTTCACGAATTACCAGATGCGGGTCGCGATGCACGTGGACAACACGTTGCCAATCTTTTAGCCTTCAAACCGCAAGAGCGAATCGCAGAAGTTCTCTGGTTTAAATCCTACGATGTTGTTCCATACCTTGTTCTTGCAACCAAAAATGGTTTGGTTAAAAAGACCGCCTTGAGCGAATTTGATTCACCTCGTAGTGGTGGATTGATTGCAATCTCACTTAAGCCAGGTGATGAAGTGGTCGCAGCAGCACTTGTTGATAAAGATGATGAACTTCTTCTCGTATCTAAGAAAGCAATGTCACTTCGATTCACATCAGATGATGAATCACTGCGACCAATGGGACGCTCGACAAGTGGTGTGATCGGAATGAAGTTCCGCGACGGGGATCAATTACTTTCTATGTCACGCATTAATTCATCTAACGCCCAATCATTTGTCTTCACCGCAACAGATGGCGGTTATGGCAAGAAAACTCCTGTCGAGGAGTACCGACTACAAGGTCGCGGCGGTATTGGAATTAAGGCTGCAAAAATTGATGAGGACTCTCGCGGCTCACTAGTCAGTGCGCTTGTGATTTCAGATAGCGATGAAGTTCTTGCAATTACATCTGCCGGAACCGTCATGCGTACTCCAGCTGCTGAAGTTCGCCAGACGGGCCGCGATTCGATGGGCGTGCGCCTAGTCAATCTCGATGAAGGAGTAAGCCTGCTTTCAGTCACGCGCAACGGCGAAGATGAGATTTCTGAGGAAAAGCAGTAGTCTTCACGCCTGTAGTTATAGAGGCCGTTTTGGCGACTTGATCAATTTCAAGTAACCTTGCGCCTGCTGCACGCGGCTTACGTCGCATGCGGGCCTATAGCTCAGCCTGGTTAGAGCGCTTCCCTGATAAGGAAGAGGTCGGTGGTTCGAGTCCACCTAGGCCCACCCGTTCTAATACGGGGACCTAGCTCAATTGGTAGAGCACCGCCTTTGCAAGGCGGGGGTTAGGGGTTCGATTCCCCTGGTCTCCACAATCGTTTCATTTATTACTCCAACTTCTAGAACGGTGCTCACAATGACAACTGCAACTCTTCATACAAATCTCGGCGACATTGTTATTGAAATGTTTGAACACCAAGCACCAAAGACAGTTGCCAACTTTGTAGGTCTTGCAACCGGAACCAAGGAGTACACCGATATGTCATCGGGTGTGAAGAAGACCGGAAACTTTTATGACGGCCTTATCTTTCACCGCGTCATCAGCGGTTTCATGATCCAAGGCGGATGCCCAATGGGCAAAGGCTTCGGAGACCCAGGATATAAATTCGAAGATGAATTTCACGGCGAACTTTCATTTGATCGCCCATACCTTTTAGCGATGGCTAATTCAGGGCCCAATACAAATGGTTCACAATTCTTTATCACCGTTGGTCCAACACCTCACCTCAACCGTAAGCACACAATTTTCGGTGAAGTTAAGGATGCAGCTAGCCAAGGTGTTGTTGATGCAATCGCAACAACAAGAACAGGTGCCGGCGATAAGCCAGTTCAAGACGTTGTCATTAACAGCGTCACTGTTGCATAAGTTGTAATTCATATGAAGGCTCAGCGCTCTGCGACTATCGGCCTCATCACAGTAATCTGCGGATTTTTTCTCTGGCAGAAAGTTGATGAATCAATCATTAATAACTTCTTCCTTCCACCCCTTGCAGATCTTCAAAGCAGTGGGCAGTGGTATCGCCTCTTTACTGTTGGCTTAATGCACGATCAAACAAGTGATCTGCCGTATCACTTAGCATTTAATATGTTGGCGCTACATTCACTGGGCACTCAGATCGAATCAGTTCTTGGTAAGTCAAAGTTTCTGATGATTTTCTTCATCTCACTTCTTGCAGGATCGATTACTTCCACATACTTCTTGCCATTTAACGGATACTCAATCGGAGTATCTGGCGCTGTCTTTGGCCTCTTCGGTGCGATCTTGGTGATCTACAAGAAGTACGGGGCCGATCTCAAAGGCACCTTGATCACCGTGGGACTCAACCTGGCTATTGGCTTCACCATCCCTGGAATCGACTGGAGAGCCCATGTAGGGGGTCTTGTAGGGGGAGCCATCGCAGCAAAGATTCTTATCCACATGTAAACCCACAGCTGTGGATGAATTACACCGTTGTAATTTAACTTTTGATATTGCGAAGCAAGACTTGAGCAACATCAAGGACTTCAACATCTGATTCTCGCGCCGTCATTCCATCACCGATCATGATGCGACAGAACGGACACCCCACTGCAACTTCTTGAACGCCAGTAGCAATTGCTTCATCAACGCGATTGAGGTTAATACGTGTACCAAGTTTTTCTTCCATCCACATACGCGATCCACCACCACCGCAACAGAATGAACGTTCTTGATTACGTGGCATCTCTTCGATGTCGCAACCTGAAGCTTCAAGAAGTTCGCGAGGTGGTGCATAGATCTGATTATGGCGACCGAGATAACACGGATCATGGAATGTTATTTTCTGATCTGCTTTATGTGGACTTGTCTTCAAGCGACCTTCGCGCACCAAAGTATTGAGAAGTTGTGTGTGGTGCAACATCTCTAATTCGTAACCGCTCTGTGCGTAATCACGACCGATTGTTGTAAAGCAATGAGGACAAGTAACAACAACCTTCTTCTTACCCTTTGGTCGATCACCGAACGTCTCTTTAAATGTTTCAATATTTTCACGTGAAAGGATTTGATAGAGGAACTCATTACCCGCACGTCGTGCAGCATCCCCCGTGCATGTTTCTTTCTTACCCAAGACAGCAAAGTTCACACCAGCCATATGTAATAACTCTGCAACAGCTTTTGTAGTTTTCTTCGCGCGCTCTTCATAAGCACCGGCACAACCGACCCAGAATAAATATTCGACTTCCTCTGGAAGTTCACCCTCAACAAGGCGTACTGGGAAATCACACTCGGCAATCCAACCTTCACGATCTGCGCGGTTAGCACCCCATGGGTTGCCAGTCTTTTCGAGATTTCTAAATGTTCCACCGAGCTCTGTTGGAAATTCTGATTCCACCAATACTTGGAAGCGGCGCATATTGACGATGTGATCCACGTGTTCGATATCTACCGGGCACTCTTCAACACAAGCGCCGCAGGTAGTACAAGACCATAAAACATCAAGTGAAACAGGGGCGTTATCGCCTACCAACGCTTCATTATCTACAACCTTAGACATCGCGTGATCGCGCATTGCCATGATCAATAGTTTTGGTGAAAGCGGTTTATCTGTATGCCAGGCAGGACATTGTGATTGGCAACGACCACATTCAGTACATGTGGTCATATCAAGCAGACCCTTCCAGGAAATATCTGCGCGATTTCCTAGACCGAAGACATCGTCTTCCTTCGGATCTTCAAAATCAATAGGCTTTCCATGCGAAAGCATTTCAGGGAGAGCGCCAAGTGAGTTTGTGCCATCGCTATTGCGCTTATAAAAGATATTAAAGAAAGCCAAGAAACGGTGCCAGGCAATACCCATAGTGAGATTGCTTGCAATGACGATAAACCAAGCCATCGAAGTAATAATCTTGATCGCAGCAACAATAACAATTGCGTTCTCAATTGCACCTGTGCTCCAACTACTAAAGAAAACGACAGCTGGCCATGAGAGCGCGTAATGCCAATTCCACGATTCTTCTCCGGCAAGTGCGCCTTCTAATCCGCGTAGTGCAATCACAGCAAAGACAATTACTAAAATTGTTGCTTCGACGTAATACGCCTTACCCATGCCAGAACCCGAGAAACGATTTGCGCGTTCTGGTTTCAAACGCGTGACTTGGCGAATACCAATAAGTGTCACGATTCCGATACCAGTGAGCCAACCAATAAGTTCTGACATGAACTCATAAGGAATGAAGTGGCCAATAAGAGGCAACGCAAAACTTGGCGAAATCAATTGACCGTAAGCGGTCACGAGTGTTCCAAAGAGTGCACCAAATCCGATCATCACAAACCAGTGCGCAATTCCTGTAGCGGTGAAGTTGAGCATCTTGGTATGTCCCAAGACCTCTTTAAGCATGTGCGTTAATCGTGCACCTTTGTCATTGCTGCGCGTTGGATCTGGTTGCGCCTTCTTATATGTGGCAAGAAGTTGGCGGACCCGCACTGTAAGTAGAACCAGAGCTATGACGGTCACCCCGTATGCGAGTGAGGCCAAAGCAATCTGGAGGGACGACATGAGGGCTAGGTTATCTCCCTGCCTAGCAATAGTTCGGCTGGGAATAATTCGGGTGGGAGCCATGTTCTACCTCTAGGAAACCTGAGTCGCATCGACTCAATCTCTTGTGTAAGATGGACTCAGGTTTAACCACCTCGACCTCATAGCGAGCTCGAGCGAGTTACGAAACGTAAGAAAAAGGAGTCACATCATGGCCAGAGCAGTCGGAATCGACCTCGGAACAACAAATAGCTGCGTCAGCGTCCTTGAAGGCGGCGAGCCAACGGTTATCGCCAACGCTGAAGGCGCTCGCACCACCCCATCGATAGTTGCCTTTGCAAAGAACGGCGAGGTTCTCGTCGGTGAAGTCGCAAAGCGCCAATCGGTCACAAACGTTGAACGCACCATCCGCTCAGTAAAGCGCCACATGGGCACCAACTGGTCGATGGATATCGATGGCAAGAAGTACACGCCACAAGAAATTTCTGCACGTATTCTGCAAAAGCTTAAGCGCGATGCAGAGGCATATCTCGGCGAAACTGTTACTGATGCTGTCATCACAGTTCCTGCGTACTTCTCTGACGCAGAACGTCAAGCAACAAAAGAAGCTGGCGAAATTGCCGGACTTAATGTTCTTCGCATTATTAACGAGCCAACAGCTGCTGCTCTTGCATACGGTCTTGATAAGGCTGATCAAGAACAAACAATTCTTGTCTTTGACTTAGGCGGTGGAACTTTCGACGTTTCACTTCTTGAAATCGGAGACGGTGTTGTTGAAGTAAAGGCAACTGCTGGCGATAACCACCTCGGTGGAGACGATTGGGATCAAGCACTTGTTGATTACCTCGTACAAACATTTGGATCAAAGAACGGTATCGATCTCACAAAAGATAAGATGGCGATGCAACGTATTCGTGAAGCAGCTGAGAAAGCGAAGATCGAACTTTCATCTTCACAGCAAGCTGCAGTCAACTTGCCATACATCACCGTCGATGCAGAGAAGAACCCACTCTTCCTTGATGAGACAGTTACTCGCGCACAGTTCCAGCAACTCACTGCAGATTTACTTGATCGCTGCAAGAAGCCTTTCCAGCAAGTTCTAAAAGATTCTGGAATCGCAATCTCTGCAATCAAGAGCGTTGTTCTAGTTGGTGGATCAACTCGTATGCCAGCAGTTGTAGATCTTGTTCGCGATCTCACCGGCGGGAAAGAGCCAAATAAGGGCGTAAACCCTGATGAAGTTGTTGCCGTTGGTGCATCCCTTCAAGCTGGTGTTCTCAAGGGTGAAGTGAAAGATGTTCTTCTTCTCGATGTCACACCGTTAACTCTTGGTATCGAAACCAAGGGTGGCGTAATGACACGCATGATCGAGCGCAACACAACGATCCCTACAAAGCGCAGCGAAATCTTTACAACAGCCGACGACAATCAGCCTGCCGTACAGATTCAGGTCTACCAGGGTGAGCGCGAAATGGCTGCCTACAACAAGAAATTAGGCATGTTCGAGTTATCAGGTATCGCACCAGCACCACGTGGAGTTCCACAGGTTGAGGTCACATTTGATATCGATGCCAACGGAATCGTTCACGTTTCTGCAAAAGATCTTGCAACAGGTAAAGAGCAGAGCGTCACAATCAGTGGTGGCTCAGCACTTTCAAAGGATGAAATCGATCGCATGATGGCAGATGCCGAAGCTCACGCTGAAGAAGATAAGAAGCGCAAGGAAGAAGCAGAGATCCGTAACACCGGAGACTCACTTGTCTATCAGACAGAGAAGTTCATCGCAGATAACGCAGATAAGTTCACAGAAGGTGAAGCACTCGATAAGAAGAACGAAGTCGAGGCAGCACTTGCTGAACTTAAGACATCACTCGGTGGTGCTAACTTCGAAACCATTAAAAGCGATACCGAAAAAGTCTCTACTCTTTCACAAGCACTTGGTGCGCTGATGTATGCAGCAGCAGGTGCTGCAGCGCAAGAAGCTGCAGGTGAAGACGGTGTCGAAGATGCAGAGGTCATTGACGAAGGCAGTAACTAATGTCAGAAGATCTCGCAACTGAGGTTACGGAAGTAACTGAGGAAAGTATTGCGGAGCCGGGTCAGGAAACTGACCCGGTAAGCGCACTTACTGCTGACTTACAGCGCCTCCAAGCAGAGTATGCAAATTACAAAAAACGAGTAGAACGCGATCGTTCTCTCGCTCATGAACTTGCAATTAGCTCTGTCTTGATTGAACTTCTTCCAGTTCTTGACGATATCGAACGTGCCCAAACACATGGTGAGCTCACTGGTGGGTTTAAGGCCGTTGCAGATCAGATTGCAGCAACTACTGAGCGCATCGGACTTACCAAGTACGGCAGCGAAGGCGATCTCTTTGATCCACAAATTCATGAAGCGTTACTTCATGACACTTCCCCAGATGTCACAACATCTACTGCATCAAAGATTTTGCAACCTGGCTATAAATTCAAAGAACGTATTCTTCGCCCAGCTCGTGTTGGTGTGACAGATCCAGAAGAAACTCCAGCCGCGGAATAACAGATGGCTGCCAAAGATCTCTACGAGAAGGACTTCTACGCGATTCTCGGCGTCGACAAAAAAGCCGGCGCTGATGAAATTAAGAAGAAGTACCGTTCTTTGGCGCGCGAATTACACCCAGATAAGACCAAAGGTGATGAAGCTCTTGAGGAGAAGTTCAAGGCAGTCTCTGAGGCTTACGACATTCTCTCCGATTCGAAAAAACGAGCGGAGTATGACGAAGCGCGTTCGCTATTTGAACGCGGCGGATTCCGCGGACCAATGGGAGGCCATGGCGGAGGCGGCGGCGGAGGCGGAGGCGGAGATTTCTCCGACCTCTTCGGCGGCGGATCAGCCAATGACATCTTTGCAAACTTATTTGGTGGCGGTGGTATTCGCCGCGGTCCACGCAAAGGACAAGATCTACAGACCGAAGCAACAATTACATTTAAAGAATCAATATTGGGAACGACACTAGGACTGAAAATTCCTGGTGATGACGGAAAAACACAGACAATTACTGCTCGTGTTCCAGCAGGAGTAAACGATGGCGCAAAGATTCGCGTAAAAGGAAAAGGCGCTCTGGGAGAAGCTGGACCCGGTGATCTCTTTATTTCACTACATGTAAAAGCTCATCCAATCTTTTCTCGCAAAGCGGACAACATTCTTTTAACGCTGCCTGTAACTTTTGTTGAGGCGACACTGGGTGCAGATATTAAAGTCCCCACTCTTGATGGCGATGAAGTAACAGTGCGCCTTGCACCAGGAACACCCAATGGCCGAACACTTCGCGTAAAGGGCCGGGGCATAAAGAAGGGCTCCACAACTGGTGATCTTCTCGCCACTATCGAGGTGCAAGTTCCACAGAAGATTGAAATCGAAGCAAGTGAAGCACTCAAGAAATTTGCAGATGCAACATCTACCCATGATGTCCGAATGGAATTTAGAGCGAAGGCATCACAATGAGTGAAGATAAGCGCGAAGAGATTGATGAAGAGGCAGGCCTTTACGTCATCTCTGTTGCCGCAGAACTATCTGGGCTACACCCACAAACATTGCGCCAATACGATCGCATAGGACTTGTCTCTCCATCGCGCACCGTTGGTCGCAACCGTAGATATTCATTGCGCGATATCGCATCTCTTCGCACCATCCAAAGACTTATCGGTGAAGGAATAAATCACGCAGGCATTAAAAGAATCATTGAACTCGAATCAGCTATGGCCAATATGGCTCTTGAGGTTGCAAAACTTCGTATTGAAGTAGATGCACTTCTCACCGAGAACCCACCCAAATCACTTGAATTACGTAAGAAATCACAAGTAATCATCTATAAAGAAAATGATTAGCTGTTAAAAGCGTTTACTCGACCCTTCCAATTGGAAAGAATTCTCTCTGAAGGTGCGCCTAATACTTTCTCAAGAACAGTTGAATACACATCTCTAAAGTCTGTCGTTACTGCGAGATCACCATCAATAAGTTTTGAAAGTGAAGGCTGGTCTCCGTAGAAGCCACCTTTAACGCGGTCACCAATCAGGAATACGGGACCAGAAGTTCCATGATCTGTTCCTTCAGAACCATTGGCCTTTACGCGTCGTCCAAACTCACTGTAAACAAGGACTGTAATGTCTTTTGCTCGCCCCGATGCCTTCATCTGACTTAAGAAGGTTGTAATGCTTTTTGAAACAGATCCCAAAAGAAGTGCTTGTGCATTTGCTTCATTTGCATGTGTATCAAAACCACCGAGTGAGACTGACCATGCACGCGTTGGAGCACCTGCTGCAATAAGTTTTGCTACGACATTGAGTTGTTGTGAAAGATTTGTATCGCCTCCAGCATTGCCACCGGAGATCGTTGGTAACTCTTCAGCCACAGGTGCTGGCTTTGCCAATATCGGTTGAACATTTCCTGACACATTAAAGAGATTACGCATCGAGGTTGCAGCAGCTGCCATTAAAGGATTATCACTAGGAGAAGGAACTGCTAAACGTTGGCAAGCGGTTCCAATGACACCTTGTGGAATCGACAGTCCGCCTAATGGAAGTGCTGATCCACTTTGTTTTGCACCAACGAGCAGAGGAGGAAGAACACCACCCAAACTAATTGCAGTCATTGGATCAACTGCTTGCGTATCAAGCCAGCGTCCCAGCCATCCTGTGTTGAGGTGAGATGCGGGAGATCCTGTCTGCCAGATTGCCATTGATGAAAAGTGCGAGCGATCTGGCTTTGGATATCCAACACCGCGAACAATTGCAACCTTATTTACATCCCACAAAGATTTAATCCCAGTCATCGATGCATTGAGTGCAAGATCAGATGAAAGCGGAAGAAGAGTCTCTGGCTTATAGGTAAGCCCAGGTCGCGCGTTGTAGTAAGCAGAATCTTGATAAGGGATAACAGTGTTAAGCCCATCGTTTCCGCCGTATAGAGTGACAACGACAAGAATTGGAGTTCCAAGAGGCAATGGCCGAGTGATCGCCGCCTCTGCAATTTGATCAACAGTTAATAACGGTGCCGCAGCAGCTGCTGCAACGCCGGAGTATTTAAGGAACTGTCTACGTGTGAAGACAGACATTCCCAACTCTTGGCCGGGTACGCGAGGTAATTCGATCATTGGCTCACCACATATTCTGGACTACAGGCTGCGATCACTAAAAGTCTTTGCGGATCATCGCGCACACCTCGCAAAGCGAATGCAGTGCGAGTACTCCACTCGACGACTCCTAATAAATCTGCGAGATAAGCAGGTCGACGAACTGGAGAAATCGAGGTCAATTCACTCAGAACTGCCTGCCCAATAATCGATGATGCAAAAGCGACTCTGAATTGCGCGCTGGCAGAGCTCAACCACGCTTGATCGGTGGGCCAACCACCAACGTTAGGTGGTGAAAATGGGACTTGTGAGAGTTTTTCAAAGTAACCATAAAGCTTTGTTGGTGACGGTAACTTGGAGGGAGTAATTGCAAGTGCGCGGCACAATCCAATAAACCACTCCACAGGTGATTTCACCATTGAGTATTGCTCTTGCGACAAGGCAGGACTTTCGACAAGTGATTTCATAAGAGCGTAGATATCGCGATCTGCAAAAGCCTTAATCATTGGGTGATCTTGCGGAAGCGGTTCTTGCGAAGATACAAATCGGAACCAGACTCGCTCTGCAATAAAGAGCGCGGAATTATTCTGCGAAACTAAATGTCCGATAACTTCTTCAGGACTCATGGCAGCCGTCTTACCTAAAACTGTGACTGGTGCAGTATCTCTGCGGCGTGCGTTGTAGGTGACGGTACCGGTTGTTCGTGAAACTTGATAACCAGTAAATGATCGCGCCAACTCTTTCACATCTTTTTCTGTATAACGATTTACACCAAGGACAAATAACTCCATCATCTCGCGAGATAAATTCTCGTTCGGTGCTTTTACTGTGTTCTCTTGGCCGTCTAACCACACTTGCAGCGCACCATCTGAAAACATCGCCTTTGCGAAATCACTAAAATTACCGAGTGCATACTTTCGCATCGTCACATTCTGATTAAACATAGGAAGCGCGTAATTAACTTTTCCTATAGATGTCGCCCAATGTCCATGCCAAAACCACGTCATCTTCTCTTGTAGCGTGTGAGGGGATGCAACCATTTCATCGAGCCACCATAAAAATAGAAGTTGAATTTGGTAGCGCAGTTGTTGCGAGAATTCGACTACAGCTGGGCTGTTGGCCGCAGGACGCGGACCTAAATCAGTAAGTACTGGAGGAGTAACAAATGAAGTGCGCGATGGTGCTGTGAGAACTTTGCTGCGGGTAGAGGTGACACCGGCGCTTAACGCTGCAGAAAATTCTCCAGGTTTTGGGCCAAATCCTGTGCGGTGGAAGAGGCGCGCGATCTCTAGCCGCTGAGTGTCCATGTCGCCAGAGTAAGTGGGCGAGAGTGGCAATGTAAGGTGTCGCCATGAACTCACATGAACTTCTCCGAGAAGAGATCAAAAATAAGGCTGTTGTTCACGGAAAAGTCATACTTTCCTCGGGCAAAGAGGCCGATTACTACGTCGATCTACGTCGCATCACACTCGACCATGTTGCAGCCCCACTTGTCGGCCAGGTCATGCTCGACCTCACAAAAGATTTAGATTTTGAAGCAGTTGGTGGATTAACACTCGGAGCTGATCCTGTTGCTACTGCGATGATGCATGTGGCTGCCAGCCAAGGCCGAACACTCAACTCATTTGTTGTTCGCAAAGCAGAGAAAGCTCATGGTCTACAACGCCGCATCGAAGGACCAGATGTAAAGGGCAAGCGTGTTTTGGCTGTCGAAGATACATCTACAACCGGCGGTTCAGTATTAACGGCAGTTGAAGCGCTGAAAGAAGCTGGTGCAATTGTTGTTGGTGTGGCAGTTATTGTTGAACGCGGCGCAAAAGATGCAATCGATTCTGCGGGTTTGGAATACCGAACCGCATATTCACTCGCCGACTTGGGACTTTAACCCAGGGACTTTAACCTAGGGTCTTTAAGACCAATCTTTCTTTGTTCGCCATTCGCGAAAGAGTTCAAAGATCACCGGTAAAGTTGTAATTAACAAAACCAATAAAGTTATTGGTAAGAGATATTTATCGAGTGAGTCTTTGACAGATTCACCAAGGAAGTAGCCAGCCAGAATAATTCCATCTGCCCAAATTATTGCGCTGACGCTATTCCACAAGAAAAATGTCTTAGGAGGAATTCCGATAATTCCACACATCGGATTAATTAAAGTACGGACAAATGGTGTGAAGCGAGCGAGAAAGAGCGCCTTACCAATTCCATATCTGGTGAGCCACTTCTGCGTCGCCTCTACTTTTGCTTGATTAAAGATTCGACTATTGGGGCGATCAAATAATTTTTTTCCGTATTTATGGCCGATGAAATAGCCGGTCTGAGATCCAGTTATGACGGCAATTGGCGCGCCGATCAATAGTCCCAACAAGGGAAGCTGAACACCATCTAATGCTTGGCTGGCCGCACCAGATGCGCCCAAGCCGGCCAAGAAAAGGAGTGAATCTCCCGGAAAGAGCATTCCGACCAGAAGGCCGGTTTCGGTAAAGAGGATCGCCAAGACCCCGATGAAACCGAAGGTGGAGATCAAGGTTTCAGGGTGGAGGGAGTTAATCAGCGAGTCCATGGAATGAGGATAGGGGTCAGGCTCGCCCGCCAGCAGCCCGACCACGCTCAGAGGCAAAAGAGTGAGCGTATATGTGCTGCGGAGTTGGCGTAATAAATAGGTATAGACCTACAATTCCCGACATCTCGTGCCCGCATATAGGTGGGCCCTAAATCTCCAACGGAGGAGAACCGATGCGCTTTAACACCGCAGCTGCCAACGCAGTCGAAGTAGTAGGTAAAGAACTCAACATCACGTACGTGGTCCTAGGAATCTCGCTGGCAGCCCTTGCCATCGCATGGTTCTTGCGCGGCCAGGTCTTGGCAGCAAGTGAAGGAACCGCCAAGATGATTGAGATCGCCGAGGCAGTTCAGGAAGGTGCAGCGGCTTATCTCAAGCGCCAGTTCACCACCTTGTCCTACTTTGTTGGAATCGTTTTCTTTTTACTCTTTGCGCTCCCTGCTGAAACCCTTTCCATCAAGATCGGGCGCTCGCTCTTCTTCCTTATGGGTGCAGCGTTCTCAGCACTCGTTGGTTACAACGGTATGTGGTTGGCTGTGCGCGCAAATGTTCGCGTTGCAGAAGCTGCACGCCAAGGAAGTGCAATCGATGCAGTTCAAATCGCATTCCGCACAGGTGGCGTAGTTGGTATGACAACAGTTGGTCTCGGACTTATCGGAGCAGCTGGCGCAGTCGTAATCTTTAAATCAGATGCCCCAACAGTTCTCGAAGGTTTTGGTTTCGGTGCTGCAATGCTCGCGATGTTCATGCGCGTTGGTGGCGGAATCTTTACAAAGGCAGCAGATGTCGGAGCTGACCTCGTCGGTAAAGTTGAGAAGAACATTCCAGAAGATGACCCACGTAACCCTGCAACAATTGCAGATAACGTCGGCGATAACGTTGGTGACTGTGCCGGTATGGCTGCAGACTTGTTCGAGTCATACGCAGTAACACTTGTTGCAGCACTCATCTTGGGTAAAGCAGCCTTCGGTGTCGAAGGTCTTGTCTATCCATTGATCGTTCCAGCAATCGGAATTGTTACCGCAGTTATCGGTATCTTCCTTACACGTTTGCGCAGCACTGATAAGTCAGCAATGACGGCAATTAACCGCTCATTCTTTACATCAGCTCTTATCTCTGCAGTACTTGTTGGTCTAGCAACATTTACATACCTACCAGCATCATTGAACGGTCTTATTGAACCAAGCGCTGACATTTTGGCAGAAGCTGGCGATATCAACCCACGTGTTCTTACATTCGGCGCAGTTCTTATCGGTATTGCACTTGCTGCAGCAATTCAGGTTCTCACCGGCTTCTTTACCGAAGTTGGTCGCCGTCCAGTTAACGATGTTTCAGCATCATCACAAACAGGTGCTGCAACAGTGATTTTGGCTGGTATTTCAGTCGGATTTGAATCAGCTGTTTACTCTGCACTCTTGATCGCAGCAGCAGTATTTGGTTCATTCTTGCTCGGTGGCGGATCAATCGTCTTGTCACTCTTTGCAATCGCAATCGCAGGTACCGGTCTCCTTACAACTGTAGGTGTGATCGTTGCGATGGATACATTCGGTCCTATCTCAGATAACGCGCAAGGCATTGCAGAAATGTCAGGCGATGTTAAGGGTGATGGCGCAAAGATTCTTACTAGCCTTGATGCTGTTGGAAATACAACAAAGGCAATTACAAAGGGAATCGCAATCGCAACCGCAGTTCTGGCTGCTACCGCATTGTTCGGTGCATTTACAGATGCGATTAAGACTGCTGTTAAGGATGCAGTTGCAGCTGGTACCCAAGTTGCACCACAGTTCCAAGGCGTTCTAGATGTTGCAGATCCACGTAATCTCGTTGGTCTGATCATCGGTGCAGCAGTTGTCTTCTTGTTCTCAGGACTTGCAATCAATGCAGTCTCTCGCGCAGCAGGTGCTGTGGTTATGGAAGTTCGTAACCAATTCAAGTTGCACCCAGGAATCATGAACGGCACACAGAAGCCTGAATACGGTCGCGTTGTAGATATCTGTACTCGCGATTCACTACGTGAACTTGTAACACCAGGAATCTTGGCTGTTATGGCCCCAATCGCTGTTGGCTTCGGTCTTGGCGTTGGCGCACTCGGTGCATACCTTGCAGGTGCGATTGGAACCGGAACTCTTATGGCCGTATTCCTATCGAACTCAGGTGGTGCGTGGGATAACGCGAAGAAGATGGTTGAAGATGGAAATTACGGCGGTAAGGGTTCAGAAGCTCACGCCGCAACAATCATCGGCGACACTGTTGGAGATCCATTTAAGGACACAGCAGGTCCTGCAATTAACCCACTCATCAAGGTAATGAACCTTGTTGGTCTATTGATTACACCTGCGATCGTTGGATTTGCACTTCCAACTCAGTCATCGGTCTCAACTGTTATTGCACTTGCTGCAACAGCGTTGATCGTCGCTGCACTGATTCGCAACCGTCGTCAGTCAACCTCAATCGAGTACTAAGTCAGCCTGAGATAGGGCTCCCCGACTTAGGTACTTATGGCAAAAGATCTTAAAAAGCTCGTCATCGTTGAATCACCAGCGAAGGCGCGCAAAATCGGCGGCTACCTTGGCGATGACTACATCGTCGAGGCTAGCGTCGGCCATATTCGAGATCTGCCACAGCGCGCAGCTGATATTCCTAAAGAGGTAAAGAAGTTCCCTTGGTCTAAAGAGGGCGTCGATATCGAAAATGATTTCGCACCTTTATATGTCATCAACCCCGATAAGAAGGCGAAAGTTGCCGAACTTAAAGAGTTGATGAAGGGCGCAGATGAACTCATTCTGGCAACGGATGAAGACCGCGAAGGCGAAGCAATTGCCTGGCACTTAGTTGAAGTCTTGCAACCTAAGATTCCAATTAAGCGAATGGTTTTTAATGAAATTACTAAAGAGGCAATTCAAGAAGCGGTAGAAAATACGCGTGATCTTGATTATCACTTGATTGATGCGCAAGAGACTCGTCGCGTACTTGATCGCCTCTACGGATATCGCCTATCGCCTGTGTTGTGGAAGAAAGTCATGCCACGTATTTCAGCTGGTCGCGTGCAATCTGTTGCAACAAAACTGATTGTTGAAAAAGAACGCGAACGTATGGCATTTATCTCAAGCAGTTGGTGGGATCTCAACGCCACGTGCGAATTAGGTTTCACCGCTCGCCTACTTAATGTTGAGGGCAAGAAAGTAGCTGCTACCAGCGACTTCGGTGCAGATGGCGCAGTAAAAGAGAAATCCCTGGAAAACATTCTTCTTCTCGATGAGACTGGTGCACGTTCACTCGTTGAATCTCTAAAGGGTCAACCACTTGTCGTAAAGTCGATGGAGGAATCTCCACGTACTGAACGCCCTAAGCCACCATTTACAACATCAACTATGCAGCAAGATGCTGGTTCACGTCTTGGTTGGGGCGCGCAAATCACCATGCGTATTGCACAACGTTTATATGAAAACGGTTACATCACATATATGCGTACCGATTCAGTGAACTTATCTGCACAAGCAATCACTGCAGCGCGTGCAGCTGCTAAGTCACTCTACGGCGCAGATCACCTGCCATCTGAGCCACGTGTGTATCAAGGTAAATCCAAGAACGCGCAAGAGGCCCACGAAGCTATTCGCCCAGCAGGAGATTCATTTAAAACTCCCGGCGAGTTAGCACCAGAGCTTTCACGCGATGAATTCGCGTTATATGACTTGATTTGGAAGCGCACCGTGGCATCCCAGATGGCTGATGCCAAGAAGATGCAGATGCGCGTTGACTTTGATGTCACTACATCAGATAAGAAAGATGCAATCTTCCGCGCCAACGGCAGCGTGATTACTTTTCCAGGATTCTTAGCAGCTTATGACGATATTCCAGATGAGAACACAAAGGTTGATGAAGAATCAACTGATAAACGTCTTCCTGCAATGACGATGGGTCAATCAGTAAAAGTGAGTGAATATTCTTGCGAAGGCCACGACACAAAGCCGCCTGCACGTTATACCGAGCCAACACTTGTGAAGAAACTCGAAGAGCTCGGTATCGGCCGCCCTTCAACATTTGCATCAATCTTGCAGACAGTTCAAGATCGCGGATATGTTTACAAGCGCGGTCGCGCACTTGTTCCAACCTTCTTAGCTTTCTCTGTAACTGGCTTACTTGAGACTCACTTTACAAAGCTCGTGGATTACGAATTCACTGCCAGCATGGAAGAAGATCTCGACAAGATTGCAGCAGGTGAAGCAACCCGCATCGATTGGTTGCGCGATTTCTATTACGGACACGATGGACAACCAGGCCTTGAAGTATTAGCGGCAGACCTTGGTGTGATCGATGCTCGCGCCACCAACACAATGAATCTTTCACCAGATATCGAGATCCGCGTTGGACGATACGGCCCATACTTACAACAGAACTTGCCAGATGAAGATCGCAAGCTTGCAAATATTCCTGAAGGTTTAGCACCCGATGAGCTCACACTTGAAAAAGCAATTGAGCTTTTAGCGGCTCCTTCTGGGGAACGCGAACTCGGTATCGATCCGAGCACCGGTTTTGAAGTCATTGCAAAGTCAGGACGATTCGGTCCCTACATCACTGAGATATTCCCAGAAGAGCCGGTTGAACTTAACGATAAAGGCGAACCAAAGAAAAAGCGCAAGAAGAAAGATGCACCAAAGCCAAAGACCGCATCCCTTCTTTCGACAATGACGATAGATACCATCACCATCGATGATGCGCTGCGCCTGCTTTCACTTCCTCGAATTCTTGGCACCAACTCAGCCGGTGAAGAGATCACAATTCAAAACGGTCGCTACGGTCCATATCTCAAGGCCGGCACCGATTCACGTACGCTGACATCTGAAGAGCAGCTCTTCTCATTAACACTGGATGAAGCACTTGAGATTTACTCCAAGCCAAAAGAGCGTCGTCGCGGTGTTGCAAAACCACCTCTTAAAGAGCTTGGCAAAGATCCTGGCAGCGATCGCGAAGTAATCGTTAAAGATGGTCGCTTTGGAATGTATGTCACCGATGGCGAGACCAATGCAACCCTTCGCCGCGGAGATACTCTCGAAGGTCTCACAATTGATCGCGCACTTGAGTTATTGGCAGGACGTCGTGCATGGGAGGCTGAGAACGGCCCATCACCAAAGAAGGCACGTAAGAAAGCGGCCAAAGTTAAGGCTGGCGATACTGCGCCAACCCTAACAAAGAATGTTGTTAAAAAAGCTGCGAAGAAGAAGGTAGCTAAGAAGGCTGCAACAGGTAAGGCAAAGAAGAAGTGAGCAAGCAGAAGTGGTTAATTACAGGCGGTGCCGGATATATCGGCACACATATCGCCGACCTCTTTATTGAAGCCGGTAAAGATGTAGTTCTACTTGATTCGCTATACCAAGGCCTTGAATCACGCGTGGATTACCTACGTTCAAAGCACGGCATCAACATTCCGCTAGAAGTTCTTGATATTCGCGAATACGCAAAGGTCGATGCGCTGAT
>Ga0315906_10003397_pt1 | contig 21151 bp, 12 predicted proteins | sample LakEriMetagenome_4_FD_203526 | JGI IMG/M metagenome (GOLD analysis project Ga0315906, IMG submission 203526) | Freshwater fungal communities from buoy surface, Lake Erie, Ohio, United States - Buoy 2 MA122 | ecosystem: Environmental > Aquatic > Freshwater > Lake > Lake biofilm | place: USA...
AACTTGTTGCGCATCCCTGCCAGCTCAGCAACATGCGGGGACTGTTCAGCGATGTCATCGCCGATCATGTGCTGGGACTGGTGGTCTGTTTCGCCCGCAATCTGCATCTTTACATCCGCCAACAAGTCCAGCATCGATGGGCGCCCCTCGGTGGCGAAGCGGCGCGCTCCGACTTCATCTCGGGCCCCGGTGTCGAGAATGCCATCGACCGCGCGCATCGCCATCTGGCCGATCAGACCCTGGGAATTGTCGGCTGCGGAGCGATCGGCGCCGAGGTCGCCCGCCGGGCCCGGGCCTTCGGTCTCACTGTTCTGGCTGTCGATCCCCAACCCCGGGACCTCCCCGGCGTGATTGATGAGGTCTGGCCATTGGCGGCACTCCCCCGTCTGCTCGCCCAGAGCGATTACGTCGTCATCGCCGCTCCGCATACCCCCCAGACCGAGAAGCTGTTCCGTGCGTCGCTCTTCGCACAGATGCGCCGCACCGCGTATCTCATCAACATCGGCCGCGGAGCGATTGTCGACCTGGCCGACCTCACCTCCGCCCTGCAGCAGGGTGTCATCGCCGGGGCGGGGCTCGATGTCTTCGAAACCGAACCGCTGCCAGCCGAGCATCCCCTGTGGGATCTGCCGCAGGTCATTCTTACGCCGCACATCGCAGGGGCTTCCCCAGCCATTCCCCACCGGCATCTCGCCACCCTGCTGGACAACGTCCGCAGGTTTGTGCGCGGAGAACCACCCACAACCCTGGTCGACAAACAGGCGTGGTATTAGCTGGAACCGGCATAGAGAAATCTCGGGCGCCAGGGTTACCTGCCACTACCGCCGGGTCTGGAACTCGCGTGAATTGAGCAGCGACCAGCAGAGATCTTCCAGGGCCCCCCGGCGGTTGGAAGCCGCTTCGAGATGCCGTGTGAAACCCGCCTGTTCCTCGGGGGTGGGGCTTCTCTGCAGACAGGTCCAGAAGAGCTCATCCACGATGGAGGCAGCGGAGTGTCCCTCCTTGAGCCACGTTCCCAGCCGGTTGTCGGGAGTCTCGATGAGCCCCGAAACCACGTCACCGGTCACCAGTTGCAGCGTCTGGGAGAGCGTCGGTTCATTCGAGCGCTCGCACTCGCAGGACTGCAACCGGGGGGGCTTGCCGAAGACTTTGAGGAACTGGTCATGAGGCGTGTGACCGCGATCCCGTTCACGCACGCCGCGCACACCTGGCAGTTCCCCCGCCCGATATCCGGAGGGATAACCGGCGAAGGACAAGGGGGACGCGGTGGCCGTGGCCAGAGCGTCGAGCAGCACCTCGGCCGCCAGCCGCTGCGGATGAGCCCGGGAAAACGCCGTCTCATCGCCGGCATTGCTGGCGTTGGTACGGGCCGACAATTGGTAGGTGTGCGACTGGCAGATGAGTCTTACCAAGGGCTTGAGCCGACAACCGTGTGCCAGGAACTCCTGCGAGAGTCCACGCAAGAGCACGGGATGCGACGGCGGATTGGTCCCCCGGAAGTCATCGATGGGATCCACCAATCCCCGACCCAGCAGGTGAAACCAGATACGGTTGACCTGGGCTTCCATGAAGCGGTCATTGCCCGGATTGCCCAACCATTCCGCGGCGGCATCGAGCCGGTCGACCTCGGGAGGCAGATCCGGCCCCCCCAGGAGGCGCGGAGCCGCGGGCTTCCCGGTGCGGGGATCGGTGACCTCTCCCCGGCCCGCATGCAGCACCAGTTGTTCGCCATCGAATTCGTGTGAGTCGTTGCTGTCGGTCCGGCGGTTCTCGAGAACGCGGTAATCGACACGGGCGAAGACCGCCGCCCAACGGTAGTAATCATCCTGTGTCCAGCGGTCGAAGGGATGGCTGTGACATTTCGCACATTGCAGCCGCACCCCCAAAAAGAGCTGGGCGGTGGTCTCGGCCCGCTCGATGGGATCGCGCAGGGCCCGCAGGTAGTTGGCCGCGGGCTGCGTGTAGGTGCTGCCCCGTGCCGCCAGCAGTTCGCGGGCCAGTTGGTCGAGCGGCTTGTCGGTCTCCATTCCCTGCCGCAGCCACGCATGGAAGTTCTGTACCCCCTTGCGATCCAGCGTCCGTTCTTCATTCCTCAGCAGATCGCCCCACTTCTGGGCCCAGAACTCGGCGAACTCGGGACGCTCCAGCCACCGGTCGATCCACTGGTCCCGTTTGGTTGGAGACGGATCGGCGACAAACGCGCGGGCCTCGGCCGCGGTGGGCAAAATCCCCAGCAGGTCGAGAGACAATCGGCGGATGAACTCCGCGTCGGTCGTCAACGGTGCCGGCTCGATGCGCAATTCCCGCAGCCGTCCGAAAATCTCCCGGTCGACCAGGTTGGTGGGCGCAGGAATCGTTTCGGTCAACTCGGGGCGGTTGGGTATGAAGGCGAGCCGCGAGGGGGCCTGGACCGTCAGAAACCGGGCGACAACCGTGGTCTCCCCCGACCGGAGCGCTCGGACCTCTCCCTCCGGACTGATGGCGACGATTGGCTGTGCTGGCTCAAACACCGTGAACCGGGTGACATCGCGGGTGGTGCCATCCGGGAATGTGGCGACCGCTCGCAGGGTGACGGTGGACTCCGGCTCGATCAGCACGCGCGACGCGGGTTCGACGCGCAGCGAGACCGGTTGGGGGACTGTTCCCACATCATCGTGGGCTCCGTGAGCGATCCAGTCTCGCAGCACTCGGGCCTCAGGATCGTCTGCCCGAAACCGTCGGCCCCCTTCATGCGGCGTCGCCAGCAGCGCCTTTCGCAGAATCAGACTGTCATCCGGTGCGAGCAGGTTGATACGGCGGGCCTGTTGCTCGCGCGTCAGCACGTGCAGATCCCACGCCGGGTCCTCCCCCCGCAGAGAAAGCTTGAAGCCCCCCTTCCCATTCTTGTTCCCGTGGCAGACCCCCAGGTTGCAACCGGCCTTCGACAACACCGACATCACGTCGATCTGAAACGAAGGCCCAGGCCACTCGGGACGTGACGATGTTGCAGGACTTTCCGCCGCAGCCGAGCCGGCCAATACGGGAGAGCCTGGCTGGGGATTTTCCGGAGGATCGGCCGCCCAGACACCCGAGGCCAACCCGACCAACCACAGCACCATAGCCCCGATCCGCAAGACCTGGCCAACCGGCGTGGGCACATCCCGCCGGAGACAGGGAATCATCAGCCCAGAGAAACGAGAGCGAGGGTCCGACATGGCAGGCAGGGCGAAAACCGGGCACCGGGTGGGAGCAGAGCGCCAGCCGGGCGCTCTGCCGAATCATACCTGTGCGAGAGATCGCGCGACAGCACGCCCCAGCCGAGTCGATCAAACACAGAGCAGATCAGCCGAAGTCGCACTGGGTGCAAGGTCACACGAACTGACCGAGAGGGAGCTTCGTGCCGGCCGCTCGACCCAACAGTCACGCCGCCTCTTCGGAGATCATCCACTCGGGGACGATCTGGCGGTCCGCGGGCGGGGTGACTGCCTGCCGCCCGAGGGGGGTCAACTGGTACTCGACCCCTTCTGACCGCCCGGCGAGTTCGAACCGCAGCAGACCGTGAGCGATCAACCGGCCGTGAATGGCCGAGAGCTTCTCGGAGGGAACCTCAGCCACAGTCGCCAGCCGGGGGACCCAGCCCTTCTCGACCCGCTGCTGCGCCTGCCAATAGGCCTGCAGCACCGGGCTCCACTCGGGGTGGGCATCAAAGGCGTCCAGATCGGGGTGGTTCATACGGGGAGATATCGGCCGAGCGACCCGACTCCTCCGCCCACCACCACCCCACCACGCACCACCGGACCAAATCCGCATCGAAACGACGGGTCGTCGCGATTCTGACTCAAGTGAGGCGGTCCACCTGCCGAAGCGATGCCAGCCCACCGAAGTCCGTACGCTCTCCCGGCAATTCAACTTGTTGAGGGCGCCTTGCCCCTACTTAATCGACAGCAGGTACGCGATCAGGTCGGCGACCGCCTGGCGGTCGAGGTTCTTTTCGAGACCTTCGGGCATGATCGACAGGCCCGAGCTGCGCAGGGTTTCGATGTCGTCCCGCAGCACGGTGTCTTGCTGGTTCTCCTGTCGGCGCAGCGTCACGCTGTTGGCCGTCTCGGCGGCAATCAGCCCCGTGACCGATTTCCCCGCCTTGTTCTGCAGAATGTAATTCACATACTGCGGATTCACCTCGCGGTTCGGATCCATCAGGTTCACCAGAATCGCCTCGGCCCCCCGATTCTGAATTGCCGCCAGGTTCGGGCCAATCTCGTGTCCCTGTCCCTCCAGCTTGTGACAGACCGAACAGACCTTCTGGAAGTGCTTCCGCCCTTCGTCAGCCCGACCCGCCAGTTGCAGGGCGGGGGCGTAGTCGGCCAACACGTCGGCCCGCTTGCTGACTGCCACCTTCGACTTCAACTCGCCCACCAGTTTCTGCACGCGCGCATCGGCATGGGCTTCCAGCAAGCGGAACCGCCCCGGCTCGACGTCGGACGCGGGAATCTCTTCTTTTTGAATCGCTTCCAGAAACGGCACCAGCCATTCGGCCTGCGAGAAGATGGTCTCCAGGGCAACCGGGCGCAGCTTGGGGCCGAAACTGGGCCATGCTTCGACCAGCAACGCACCAATCTCGGGATTGCGAAACCGGCCCAGGGTGGCGACCGCCGCGAGCTGCACCGTCTGCGGCTGCCGGCTGTCGACCAGCTGCGCCAGAATCGGGCCGCTGGCTGTGTATTCGCCCAGCCCCAGCGTGCGGGTCGCGTCGGCCCGCTCCTGCTCGGGACGCTGCGCGTCGACCGCCACTGTCTGGGCATTTTGCAGCAACTCCCGCAACAGCTCTTTCGCCTTGCCGGCGTCGGCCGTGATCCGGTCCCGCAGGGGGCTGTTCGCCTTCACCAGTGCCTCGCTGAGCGCGGCCACCAACTTGCCCGCCAGCTCTTTTGATTCGGGGGGGAGTTTTTCGAGGGCCGTCAACACCGCCGAGACATCCCCCGGGCGGGCCTGGGTGCCAATCAACTGGGTCAACTCGGTCAGCACGGGGCTGGCCGACGCTTGCTTGAGAAAATTCGCATCGGCCACGAGGCGGGTCAGCACATCCCCGGCCCCTTCCGAAAGCGAAGACAGACACGCCAGCCGCACCCAGCGATCTCCCCCATCGCGAGCCAACAGCCGGACCAGGCCATCGAGACGCGAGTCCCCCGCGATTTCACCCAGGGTGAAGGCCAGTTGGTAGCGGACCAGCGGATCTTCATCGGCCGCGAGAGCCGCCACCTTCTGCCGCAGTTCGACCGAGTTGGCCAACAGCGGTTCGGCCAGCCGAATGGCGTTGCGGCGAACACCGGGATGTCCGTCGGACAGCGCGGGGACGAGATGCCCACTCTCCAGCAGCCCCAGCCCGGCCAACGTGCAGAGGGCGTGCAGGCGTCCCTCGGCCAGGGGGGAGGTCTTGGCGAGTTCGGCAACCGCCGGGGCGACCGTGCGGTCGGCTCGTTCCCACAGCAGCCGTTGGGCGGTCACCCTGTGCCACGCATTGCGGTGAGCCAGATAGGGAATCAACGCGGCGGTCTTCAGTTCGGCCAGCCGAGGAATCTCGGGCGATTGGTAACCCTGCGGACGGACGCGATAGAGTCGGCCCCGATCGCGGCCACTGGTGAGATCAAGATGCTTCTTGATCATTGGGGGGAGGCTGGCGGGATGCTCAATCGTTTCCCGGCAGACGTCGATCACATGCAGACAGCCGTCCGGAGCATTCACAAACTGGGCCGGGCGGAACCAGGTGTCGGTCGAGGCGAGGAACTCGACCTTGTCATCCACCCGCTCGGCCACCAGTCCCACTCCCTGGGGCGTGAGGACCTTGCGGTGGACGATGTTGCTCCCCACGTCACCGATGAAGGCCTGTCCGCGGTATTCGGCGGGCCAGGCGTCGCCCCGGTAGACCGTGGCACCGGTGGCTCCGGTAAAGTAGCCGGCTGCCCGCCCGCCTCCCTCAACCGGACCGGGCACTTTGCCCGAGACCCGCAACCGGGTGCGGACAATACGCCACGGTTCGACCGGGCTGATGCGGAATACTTCGGCCTGGGGTCCATCGGACGCAATGCTCACCCGGGGCCCGGGGGCCGAGAGTGAGCGGTTGCGGGCCAGGTAGCGGTCTTCGTACATCACCAGCTGGATGTGGTCGCTGTTCGAGCAGACGAACTTTCGACCGAAGTCGTCGAAGCACATCCCGTGCTGCGCCCCGCCACTCTCGGGACGGATGTCGAGCTTGCGCGGGTCGAACGAAAAGTCGCGTCCATTCAGGCTGACGGGAGGGGCGGAGTCGTCGCCGGGGCGTTTCACCTGGGCTCCCGAGCTGGAGACGGCGCCGTGGATGCGGTTGTCGAGCCCCCAGTGGAAGCTGTTGAACAGACCCTGCACGTTGCTGCGTCCGAACCCGGTGAAGACCACGTCGCGCTGATCGGCCTTGCCGTCGCCGGTGGTGTCTTTGAGATAGAAGATGTCAGGAGCGGCCCCCACGAAGACCCCACCGTCGTAGCAGGCGATGGCGGTGGGCCACGAGAGCTTGTCGGCGAAGAGTGTGCTCTTGTCGAAGATCCCGTCGCCGTCGAGATCTTCCAACAACCGAACCGACCCGAGGAATTCTTTGTCTTGTTCCGAGTAGTCGATCATCTCGACCACGTAGGCCCTGCCGACGCCGTCATAGGCCACGGCCACCGGTGAGTGCAGCAGCGGTTCAGCCGCCACCTGCTCGATGGCAAAGCCCGGCAGAGTGCGGAACGTCTTCAGGGCATCGGCCGGTGAGGTGGGAGGAATACGGGGCAATTCCTGGCTGTAGTCTTCTTCCTCGGCGGCGGCGGCCTCTCCCGCAGCCCATCGCAGGGACCAGCCGGCGGGCGTTACGTCCCAAACCCGGCCCAGCAACACCAGGCCCACCAGCAGTGACAAGGGCAACAAGACCGGGCGGCAACGCGACAGCAGCATGGCTTGGACGCTCGCGGAGGAAAGCTCAATTCGAAGACGGCAGCCAACCCTGGCCGGGACGTGTGTCCACCGTTCCCATCCAGCGGTCTCTCGCGTCGAGAGACCGCCGACAGCCGAATGGACCCGGCCTGTGGATCAACAGACTTCAATATGACAGTTTCCCCCGACGGCCGTCAAACCTCGTCAAACAAGGCGAGGCTGGCGGTAAACCCATGGATGAAATTGCGTTTGCCCACGGGCCCCAGTTCTCCCCGGGCGAAGAAGCCGGCGAGGGGAAGTGGGCCGCAAATCTCCTGGACCAGGGCAGCATCGTGGTTCGGTTGCGAAAACAGCCGCGAGCCCCGGCCATTGCAGCTGAACAGCAGCGCGCCCCCCCCGGGGGAGCGATCGGCCTGCAGGCGGGTCAGCAACTCCAGCAGGTCCTGGTGAGCCGTCTGGGAATCGCGCACGTGAAACTGCACCGTCTGACCGGGGCGGACCAGGTTGCCAATCGCCAGTGCCCCCGATTCCCGTTCGGCCGAGATCACATTGGTGATCAGGAAGTCTCCCCGGCCAAACTGCGCGCGATACTCGGTCATTGCGATTCCCAGATGCAAACCGTTGCGCAGCAGAGTCCGGTCTTGTTCCGAAAGCCCGGCATAGGTCTGTTCGAGCCGGGTGAGGGCGGGACGCCCCCCCAGTTCGAGAATCTGGTTCCCCTCGGCCTTGGTCACAATCATGGTCTCGCCAATGGGCCGGCACCCCTGCGAGACAACCGCCCGAACCCGCGGGCCCCCCTGCAAGACAACCCCCACCGCGCCCCGGGGAACGGCACTGGCGTTGAGTCCCAGCTTGGGATCTCGGGGATTTTGCCAATAACTGGCCATCCCCCCCAACACAGGCACCCCCGGATAGTCTTGCTCCAGGCGTTCGAGCAACTCTTGAATGGGGCACGAGACGGGATCGGCCAGGAGCAGAATGGCCCGCAAGTCGGACTGGTCTTCAGGGGCTTCGGGCAGACCGTCGCACACAAATCCGTCCGGCGTGTTCTGGAACACCACGTGGAAGTGCCGCAGGCAGCTGCCGGGCAAAGTGGCCCCCCAGACCGCCAGAGCGGGCTCTTCCTCGACCTCGCGGGCCCCGCCGGCGATCGACTCGGCGGTGCAGGTCAGCAGCACGGCCTTGGGGAAGGTCGCAGCCAACTGCCCCTGGATAGCCGGCAGTTGTTCGGCGTGGGCACCTCCCACGAACAACAGAACCAGATCGGGAGTCGGCCCCCCCAGTTGGCCCATCAGATCGGAAGTCAGCTCATTCAGGGCGACCGCCAGGTTGGATTGCAGCGAGAGACTGGCGGCATAGGCCATGCGAAACACCAGGGAAGTGGGAACAGGACGCGAGAGACCGAAGTGGTCTGCTCCCGGACGACCATCCGCCCGGCCAACCCGGGAGGGAAACGCCGGCGGCAGACTCGCCGGGCCGGGCAATTGACGGCAGTCAACGCAACAGCCGCGGATGTCGGGCTGATGGGGGGCCGGGAAGGCACGAGCGGAACTCGTTCTCTGCCCCAGAATCCCCAGCCTGACATGCTGCCGAAAGCCCACAGTTGAGGTTAGAACTCCGGGATCGAACACGCAAGCATCCGGGACGGTGCGGGGGGATCTGATCTCGCGACAACCGCCCGGCTGGACTATCTTTCCGACCATTGCTGCCAGGTCGCGATCCACGAGAGACCGGGTCTGTGTTCGATCCGGATTGAGGGGATTCTGGTCAGCGCACGAACGGGACCGCCCGACGTCTGACTTGTTGTTGCAGGATGCTGGTCTGGAATGAACTTCGATTCGAGCTTCGTGATCACGATGGCCGTGCTGGTCTTCGTGCTGCTGGGCCTGCTGCAGGAGTATATTGCCGCCGAAGTGGTGATGTTCACCGCTCTGGTGATCCTGGTGGGAACGGGGGTGTTGCCCTTCAAGACCGCGGTCGAAGGGTTTGCCGACAAGAGCTGCCTGGCCATCGGGGCGTTGTATGTCGTGGGGCTCGGTTTGCGGTCGACCGGAGCGCTGGAATCGATCAGTGCGGTGATGTTCGGCAAGCCTGGGCCGCAGACCCCCCGGATCCGGCTGCTGGCGCCGATTGCCGCCCTGTCGGCCTTCATGAACAACACCCCCCTGGTGGCGTTCTTTCTGCCGATCTTCGTGAATATCTCACGGCGGATGAAAATCTCCCCGTCGCAACTGCTCATTCCCCTCTCCTACGCCACGATCATGGGGGGGGTCTGCTCCAAGATCGGCACCAGCACCAACATCGTCGTCGCCGGGGCGATGGAACGTGCCGGGGATGTGATGAGCGACGGTCCGTCGATGGGTTTTTTCGAGGTCTCGTGGGTGGGAGTTCCCATCGCCATGGTGGGGCTACTGTTCCTTGTGACCATCGGCCGTCGGCTGTTGCCCAATCGCCAGGACCTGCTGGAATACGCCGAGACCCACCCCCGCGAATACACCCTCGAAATGCTGGTGACCCCCAGTTGCCCGCTGATTGGCCAGACGGTGCGGGCGGGGGGCTTGCGGGATGTGGCCGGGCTTTACCTGCACCGGATTGAGCGGCATTCCGACGTGATCTCGGCAGTGGGGCCCGACGAGGTGCTGCGTTCGGGAGATCTGCTCTGTTTCTCGGGGATGGCTTCCCACATTGTTGACCTGCAGAAGATTCGCGGGTTGGTCCCCATCGATCACCGTGATCAGGCCGCCGAAAGGGGCTTCACTCCGCTGTCGGCGACGGCTGCCGCCACGGCCGGTTCGCTCGATTCGTTCGAGGGGGTCGACACGCCCGTCGCCCCCGCCCCCAAGCCCATGCCCCGTCGGGGGCGGCAGTTGTGCGAGGTGGTCATCTCATCGACCTCTCCCCTGCTGGGACAGAGCATTCGCGACTCGGACTTCCGCCGGCGCTACAACTCGGCGGTGATTGCCGTCCATCGCTCAGGCCAGAAACTCGATCAGAAAATCGGCACGATTGTACTGCTGACGGGAGACACCCTGCTGGTCGACGCCGACGAAGACTTCGTGCATCGGTGGCGGCACTCTCCCGACTTCGTGCTGGTCTCGGGACTGGAAGACACGGCGCCGGTCCGCCATGACCGGGCATGGATCGCCCTGTTGATCTTCCTGGCGGTGTTGCTGGGAATGTCGTTCGGACCCGACAGCAAAGAGAATGTTTACTGGAACCAGTCGCTGGTGGCGATGTGCGGAGCGGTGGCCATGTTGTGGACCCGCTGCGTGCGGGGAAACGACGCGATCCGGGCGATTGACATGGGGGTCATCGTACTGGTGGCCGCTTCCCTGGGGATTGGCCAGGCGCTCGAGATCAGCGGGGCGGCCAGCTGGATCGCGACCAAGCTGCTGGCGGTCTCGTCCCCCTTTGGGCCGGTAGCGGTGCTGGCGACCGTCTACCTGCTGACCATGGTCTTGTCGGAACTGCTCAGCAACAGTGCGACCGCGGCGCTGATGTGCACGCTGGCCAAGTCGATTGCCCTGCAGCAGGGACTCGACGCCCGCCCGCTGATGATCGCCATCGCGATCGCCGCCTCCTGTGCCTTCGCGACACCGATCGGCTACCAGACCAACCTGATGGTGATGAATCCCGGCGGCTACCGTTTCCGAGACTACATCAAAGTCGGCCTGCCGCTCGACCTCATCTGCTTCATCGTGGCCATGCTTGTGATCCCGCTGGTCTGGACACTGGAAATGCGGCGGTAACGCTTCCGTGGTGACAAACTTCCAGTTTGTCAGTCCAGTTATTGACCCGGCAACGCTGGGTGAGACCCTGGCAACAACCCGGTTTTTGACGTGACAGGCTGGAAGCCTGTCCCACGGCCAGATCAATGACCGCAGCCGTTGCCACAGTTGCCCGCGGCGAGGGCGGCTTTGCCTTTGGCGGTCTCGGGGCCGGGTTCCATGATCTGGAACCCGAGGTCCTCGATCATCTTGTAATCTTCCTCGGCGGTCTGCCCCTTGGTGGTCAGGTAGTCGGCCAGGAAGATGGAATTCGCCGCATAGAGCCCCAGCGGCTGCAGCCACCGCAGGCAGAGTTCGCGGCCGCCGGCGATCCGGATCTCGCTGGAGGGATTGGTCAGCCGGAAGAGGCACAGCACCTTGAGGCAGTACCGCGGATCCAGACGCTGCTGTTCCTCCAGCGGCGTCCCCTCGATGGCGTGCAGGAAGTTCACAGGGATCGACTCGGCCTGCAATTCCCGCAATTCGAACGCCATGTCGACGATGTCGCCCGACTGTTCCCCCATCCCCACAATGCCCCCCGAACAGATCTCCATCCCCGCTTCGCGGATCACACGCAGCGTCTCCAGGCGGTCGTCGTAGGTGTGGGTCGAGCAGATCTGCTCGTAGTGCTCGCGGCTCGTGTTGAGGTTGTGGTTGACCCGGTCGACACCGGCCTCGGCCAGGCTCTTCGCCTGGTGGGGGGTGAGCAGCCCCAGGCACGCGCAGACATTCAGCGGCAGTTCCGACTTGATCCGGCGGACGACCCCCGCCAGATGCTCGACCTCGCGGTCGGTGGGCCCCCGTCCCGAAGCCACGATGCAGAACGTGCGCGACTTCGCCTCGGCCGCCGCCCGGGCGTTCGCCAGCAACGTTGCCTCGTCGTTCCAGCGATACACGGGAATGTCGGCGTTGGAGATCTTCGACTGGCTGCAATAGCCGCAGTCTTCGGGGCAAAGCCCGCTCTTGGCGTTCTTGAGGGTATAGAGCTGCACCTCCTGGCCCCAGTACTTCCTCCGCACGCGATAGGACGCAGCCAACAGGTCGAGCAATTCTTCGTCCGGACATTGCAGGATCTGCAGCGCCTCAGCACGATTCAGCGAGTCCCCCGCCAGCACACGCTGGGCGAAGTCGGACCATGGATTGGCAGAATTCACGCGAAACCCCGAAAGAACAGGTCGGAAAAGAGGTCGAACCAGGGACAGACAACAACCCACTCCGCCGAATCTCACGCTCTGGGCGAGGGGGAGACCGGTCGAGGGTCAAAACTAGCAAAAGTGGTGGCCGGGGCAACAGTCTGGCGGTGGACGCCGGCCCTGGTCTTTCAGAGGTCGAGCCCGAGTTCTTCGATCTTGCGGTAGAGACTCGACAGACCCAGCCGCAGCCGTTTGGCCGCCTCGCGCTTGTCGGGCCACTGCCGCAGCACCCGCCCGATGTGCAGTTTTTCGTAATGCCGGAGGGCCGATCGGAGGTCATCGGTATCGGGAAGGATCTGCCCCACGCCCAGCAGGTCAGGGGGGAGGTCGCGGGGCTCGATCTGTGTTCCCTCGCACATGATGACGGCCCGTTCGATCGCATTGTCGAGCTGGCGGACGTTCCCCTTCCAGCGGGCCGACATCAACAGGCGCATGGTCTCGCTGGTGGCTCCGGTGACCCGCTTGCCCAGCGACTGGGTGTACTTGGCGATGAAGAACTCGACAAGTTCCGGAATGTCGTCGAGGCGGTCACGGAGGGGAGGGATGCGAATCTTCACCCCATTGAGGCGGTAAAAGAGATCTTCCTGGAACCGCCCCTCGCCCGCTTCCCGTTCGAGATCGCGGGTGGTGGACGCGATGATGCGGGCCGAAACCCGGACCGGTTCGGTCGCTCCCAGGGGCATGATTTCCTGGAATTCCATCGCCCGCAGCAGCTTGGCCTGCGTGGCGAGGGGCAATTGCCCTACCTCGTCGAGGAAGACGGTCCCCTCGCCGGCGTGCAGCAACACGCCGGGGAGGTTGGCGGTGGCTCCCGGGAACGATCCCTGGCGTTGCCCGAAAAGCTGGGCTTCGAGCAGTTCGACCGGCTGGGTCGAGCAGTGGACCGCGAGGAATTTCTCCTGGGCCCGGGGGCCGGTGCGATGAATGACACGGGCGAAGAGCTCTTTGCCCGTGCCAGTCTCCCCTTCGAGCAACACGTTGCTGCTGGTCGCGGCGATCTTGCGGATCGCCTGCTGCACCTCCTGGAGGGCCTTGGATGAACCGACCAGATCTTCGAACGGTTGCTGCCGGGCCAGTTCGCGGCGGAGCGATTGGTTCTCGAGAAACAACTCGCGGTAGCGGAACAGCCGTTCGAGCTTGTGATGCAGGTCGTCGAACAACACCGGCTTGACGAGGTAGTCGTAGGCCCCCGCCTTGAAGGCCTCGACGGCGTTTTCGACCGTGGCATAGGCGGTGATGATCAGCACGAACAGATCGGCGTTGAGCTGCTGCAGGCGGCGGAGCAGCTGGATCCCGTCTCCATCGGGGAGGCGGACATCGCAGATCGCGACCGAGAAATCGCGCTGCCGGACGACCTGCAGCGCCTCGGCGACGCTGCCCGCCTCGGAGACGATGAAGCCCTCCCCCGTGAGGAATTCGCGGAGGGTGGTGCGAATGATCTGTTCGTCTTCGACGACCAGGACGTTCCGGATGCTTTTCACGTTCAACTGACCTCGCTGATGGCTTCCCGCGGCGCGGGGACGTCGGGATGGGCACGCACGTTGTCGCAGGTGATGGAGACGCGGAAGACGGTTCCCGCCGGTGATGTGCCCGCCAGCTCGATCCGTCCGTTCAATGACGATTCCATCAATCTCCGGCAGACGAACAGGCCCAGACCGGTCCCCGTCTCTTTGGTGGTGAAATAGGGTTGGAAGATCCGGCCGACCTTCGACTCGGGGATGCCATGCCCGTCATCCCGGATGGTGCAGACGATCCAGCCGTCGGTCAATTCGGTCGTCAGTTCGATCTCTCCTCCCTCTTCGGTGGCGTCCATGGCGTTGAGGATGAGATTGAGGAAGACCTGCACCAACTGGTCGCGGACAGTGCGCAGCGTGGGAAGCTGCGGTGCGAAGCGGGTGGTGATCCGCTTTCCCTTGGTGCGCTTGTAGTACTTGGCAATATTGAGGGCCGCCTCAATCACTTCGCGGATGTCGCAAAGGCTTTGCTGCACGCTGGCGGGCCGGCTGAAATCGACCAGTTCCCGCAGCGTGCGCTGGATCCGCCGCAGCTGGTCGTCAACCAACTGCAGTTTCTCCCGGGTGTAGTCGTCTTGCGGTCGGCGGTTGAGCATCTGCACCAGGGAACTGATCGCCGCGAGGGGGTTCCCCACCTCGTGGGCGATTCCCGCCGCCAACAGGCCAAACGCCGCCTGCTTTTCCTGCTGCACTACCAGGGCCTGCGACTTCTGTAATTCGCTGGTCCGTTCAGCGATGCGCTGCTCGAGCAACGCCTGGTTCTCCTGCAGTTCGCGGTTGGCCTGCCCCAGTTGCCGCCCAACCCCCTTCAGCAGCCCCGCCAGATTGGTGCAGGCCCAGGCCACCCAACCCATCGACACAATCATCACGAACAGGCTGGCTGTCTCTTGCCCATTCTGCCGTGGACTGAAGAACAGACAGGCACAGCTCACCACATGCAGCAGGTAGGTGGTGGCAGTGGTGACGGGGGAGTAGCGGATGGCGCAGACCAACAGCGACAGGAAGTAATAGAACCGGAACGGGCTCTCCAATCCCTGGTCGAAGTAGCACAACAGGCCGATAAACACCGCCTCCATGACCGAGATCAACAGGGGATACCGGCCCAGCATCACCTGCTTTTTCAGGCTGAGCCAGGTGTCAGTCAGTGTGTAGGCCGCCCCCAGCGTGAGGATGGCGTTGATCAACGGATGCGCAGCGTGATCGCTTCGGCAGCCACCTCCCAGCCCGACGGTTCACGCATAGCCGACGCCGATTCCATGTTGCCCCCGGCCGGAAAGCCTTCTCCCCCGCTCCGCCCGAGACGGTGGTCAGGTGGCACCACTGTTGTGGCCCGCCCCGACTGGGGAGGGTTCCGCCTACTTCACTTTCGACCCTTCGGCCAATTCCCGCTCGGGTCGCACCAGAACAACCCCCGAATCATCCGAGCCCGCCAGCAGCATGCCATTCGATTCCTCTCCCCGGATCATCGCCGGTTCGAGATTGTTGACCACCACGATCTGCGTGCCGACAAGGGCCTGCGGCTCGTAGTGACCACGAATGCCCGCGACAATCTGCTTTTCGACCGTCCCAACTCGGATCTTCAGCAGCAGCAATTTGCTGGCGTTGGGATGTTCGCGTGCTTCCAGCACCCGCGCCACCCGCAGATCGAGCCTGGCGAAATCGTCGTAGCGTACCTTGGCGGGTTCAGTGGACGGCACGGAAGTTCCCGCGGCCGGTCCGGTTGCGCTCTGCTCAGACATGGTGTTCTCTGTCACTCTTCAGGAAATTCGACGGACTCTTCGCGGGGCAGGACCGAGCCGGATGATGACCACAGATCGCGGCTCGTCCGCTGATCCCCCGGCAACTCAAGCGACGCTGAGGTCCGACCACATCGGCAAAAAAACGACCCCAGACACAGGGGCCACTTCGATTGGACGAACGCTCGCGTACTGGACTCTATCTTAGGCAGCAGAGGTCGTTCGCGGCACCCCAGACGCCCCCCAATCCCCAGCGTGTCCCTTGCAAACGGAAGCGATCGACCGACCGGTGGTTCGGGGATTTCCGTCACGGCCGGTTCGTCTGCCGTCGGTGCAGGAGAGCGCCATGGACAGGAATGCGCACGGGAGCCGGTCGATCGTACCCAAGCCCCGTGACAGCTACGCCGGGGCAGGTTTCTGGTAGACAGTCCCGCGGTCCCGGGAGACGAACCCCAGTCCTTCGAACAGGGCAGCCGCTGCGGCATTCCCCTCGGGAACCACCACTTCCATCTCGGCCACGCCATCTTCGCGGAAGAACCGCAAAACCTCGCACAACAGCGCCTTGGCATACCCCTTGCGCCGAACGCTTTCGGCCACGAAGAGGTCGGTGATGCCCACCGTGCGACGGCCCCGGGTCTCGGTGTGCAGATCCATTCCCCAGCAGGTCACGATGCCCGGGATCACCAACCCCGTATGGGGCATCAGCGTGAAAGTGAGCGAATCGAACCGACCGTGCCGCACCAACCACCACCATGTCGAAGCGGGGGGACGATCGAGCACGTTCAGCCGGACCGACTTGCGGAGTGCCACCATGCGGGGATCAAACGGGAGCTTGCCCACCTGAAGTTCCCGCGACAGCAGGCGGTAACTTTCGGCGGGGCGGTACCCCAGCATTTCGAAAAAGGGACGGGCGAGGGGATCGGTTTCCAGGAAACCGGCCGAGTCAGCCCCGCCATACAACCCCAGATAAAAGGGATTGCGGTTGAGCGATTCGCCCGCCTGCAGGGCGCTGGCCCCCTGAGACTTCAAAAACTCTTCCGCCAGCTCCACGAGGCGCCGCCCAATTCCCTGCCGACGAAACTGAGGACGAACCAGCACCATGCAGACCACTCCCGGGTCATGGCAGAGGCGGGAACCGGTCGCATCGGGACCAAACCCGGCATGGGCATACCCCACGAGTTGTCCATCGTGCCAGGCTTCAACCAGGGCCCGCCGGTCGAAATAGGGCTCAGCCAGCACGAATTGATCGAACGCATCGGAAGAAAACCGTCGGGCCGCGCCGCTTCCCAGGTCGCAAGAGTTCCACAGATCCACCAGGGCGGGAACATCCTGATTCCTGAAATGACGGTAGACGATCACGAGAGCAGCACTTTCAACAGAACCGTTCCAAACCCCGCGTTCCGGGAGCTACCTGCCAACCCCCGCGACCTGGCCCCTGCGGCGAGTGGTTTCACCAACCCCGCGACATGTTGCTCTCGATCGCCCGCTGGGCGGAATGCAGATCGACCCCGGTGTCGAGCATGTACAAACGAATGGCATGCAGCTTGTCTCCCCGGGCGCGGGACAGGCACTCCCGAGCCATGTCGCAAGGGGGGTGATCATCCTGCAATCCCAACAACCGCTTCGACACCACCCAGACGTCGCGAGGCCGTTTGGTGACTCGCAAGATCTCCTCTTCGGGATAATGCTGACCGGCGAACGACTCTGCCTCGGCCTGAGTTCCCGCCCACGCGATCATGATGTGGGCGGTGGTCTCGATCTCGTAGAGCGGCATGGCGTCGCGGGAGGGCAGAAGGGGTGGGCGGGCCGAAGCGTCGGTCAAAATGTAAGCAGTTAGCGGGTTTGAAGAAAGTCCTTTTCCCACGAGCTTCGAGAAAGCAGCGGGAAGCGACGCCGCTTCCCGGTTGCCGGCGGAGGGTGTACAGGCCCCCACAGGAGATCGCTTCCGAATCGGGGTGGAATTCCCCCACGGGAAACCGCTATTCTCCTCCTGACAGTTGTGCGGTGTTCGATTGGCACGGGATGTGTCGAGGGGATGGTTGCCATCCTTCTTCCGCCCACGAAGCGCGGGCACCGCCAGCAGGCGTCGCCCCGTCCGGGTTACGCCGTCACTGTCGGTTGACCTACACATTGCGGGAGGTCCACCCAACTTCCCAGGTGGGAGCGGGTGGCTTCTTCGGAGTTCAGAACCCCAGCACTATGGCCGCCAACGCCCTGTCGAGTGTCCTGTCGGAAGGCGACGTATCCGAAGTCACCGAGTGGATTGAATCCCTGGTCGATGTCCTGCATCGCGAAGGGCCGGACCGTGTCCGGCAACTGCTCGTGCTGCTTCAGGAAGAGGCCTACCGGCGGGGGGTGACCCTCCCCTTCACGGCCAACACCCCCTACATCAACACCATTCACCGCGACAAACAGCCGCGGTTTCCCGGAAACCGGGAGATTGAACGTCGGATCAAGAGCATCGTCCGCTGGAACGCGATGGCGATGGTGGTGCGGGCCAACCGCGAGCATTCCGGTCTGGGGGGGCACATCTCGACCTTCGCCTCGGCCGCCACGCTGTACGAAATTGGGTTCAACCACTTCTTCCGGGCCCCCAGCGGGAACCATCTGGGGGACATGGTCTACTTCCAGGGGCATGCCTCGCCCGGCATCTACGCCCGCGCATTTGTTGAAGGGCGGCTCTCCGAGCAAGACCTTTCGAACTTCCGTCAGGAGCTGGCCCCCACCGGCGGGCTCTCTTCGTATCCCCACCCCTGGCTGATGCCCGGGTTCTGGCAGTTCCCCACGGTCTCGATGGGCCTGGGGCCCATTATGGCCATCTACCACGCCCGGTTTTTGCGCTACCTGCAGCATCGCGGCCTCCTCGACACCTCGGCGTCGAAGGTCTGGTGCTTCGTGGGGGACGGTGAAGTCGACGAGCCCGAGACCCTGGGGGCCATCAACCTCGCCACGCGCGAGAAGCTCGACAACCTCATCTTCGTCATCAACTGCAACCTGCAGCGGCTCGACGGCCCCGTCCGCGGGAATGGCAAAATCATCCAGGAACTGGAAGCCGGGTTCCGGGGATCGGGCTGGAACGTCATCAAGGTCATCTGGGGAGGCGATTGGGACCCCCTGCTCGCAGCCGACGGCAATGGCCGGCTGATGTCGCGGATGGGCGAGGTGGTCGACGGCCAGTACCAGAAGTACAGCGTCGAAGATGGCGGGTACATCCGCGATCACTTCTTCGGCACCCACCCTGAGCTGCAGCAACTGGTTGCGAATCTTTCGGATGACCAGATCCAGCGGCTGAAGCGCGGCGGGCACGACCCCGAGAAGGTCTACGCGGCCTACAAGGCGGCGGTCGAGCACGTGGGAGCCCCCAGCGTGATCCTTGCGAAGACCATCAAGGGCTATGGCCTGGGCGAGGCAGGAGAAGGAAAAAACATCTCCCACCAGCAGAAGAGCATCAACGAAGACGAACTGCGTGAGTTCCGATCGCGGTTTTCGATTCCCATCTCGGACGAAGAGGTGGCACAGGCGCCGTTCTATCGCCCCGCCCCAGACAGCCAGGAGATGGCCTACCTGCAGGAACGCCGGCGGGTCTTGGGAGGCAGCCTGCCCCAACGCCGCACCGCCGCCCCGAAGCTGGATGTGCCCGGGCTCGAAGCGTTCAAGGAATTGCTGGGAGGCAGCGGCGACCGCGAATTCTCGACCACCGGAGCTTTTGGCCGCGCTCTGATGGCGCTGCTGAAGAACAAGTCGATCGGCAAAAACATTGTGCCGATCATTCCCGACGAAGCCCGCACGTTCGGGATGGAAGGCTTCTTCTCGCAATTCGGCATCTACGCCAGCACCGGCCAGCTCTACGAGCCCGTCGATGCCGGTCAGCTTTCGTACTATCGCGAGGCGAAGGATGGCCAGATTCTCGAAGAGGGAATCAACGAGGCGGGGGCCATGTCGAGCTTCGTGGCGGCGGGAACCGCCTATGCCAACCTCGGCATCAGCATGGTCCCGTTCTACATCTATTACTCGATGTTCGGGTTCCAGCGGGTGGGTGACTTCATCTGGCTGGCGGCCGACTCGCGCTGCAAGGGGTTCCTGCTGGGAGCCACCGCTGGGCGGACCACGCTCAACGGCGAGGGGCTGCAGCATGAAGACGGGCACAGTCATCTGATGGCCGCGACCGTACCCAACTGCCTCGCCTACGACCCGGGCTTCGCCTATGAGGTCGCGGTGATCATCCAGGAGGGGCTGCGGCGGATGTATGTCGAAGACGAATCGATCTTCTACTACATCACGCTGTACAACGAGCCGTATGTGATGCCCGCCCTGCCAGAGGGGGCCAACGAGGGGATCCTCAAGGGGATGTACCTGTTGAAGTCGGCCGATGTGCCGGGTGCCCGCTCGCGCGTGCAGTTGCTGGGAAGCGGACCGATTTTGCGGCAGACGCTGCTGGCCCAGGAAACCCTGGCCCGCGACTACGGTGTCGCCAGTGACCTGTACAGCGTCACCAGCTACAAGGAACTGCGGCGTGAAGCGCTGGAAATCGAACGCTGGAACCTGCTGCATCCGACCGAGACCCCCCGGCATTGCTATGTGCAGAAACTGCTGGCCGGGAAGCAGGGACCATTCATCGCTGCCAGCGACTACATGCACCTGGTGACCGAACAGATCGCGAAGTGGGTGCCGGGCCGTCTGGTGACGCTGGGGACCGATGGATTCGGCCGCAGCGACACCCGCGAGAATCTGCGCCGACACTTCGAGATCGACGCGGCCCACATCACCTTTGCCGCGCTCAGCGAACTGCACCGGCGGGGTGAGGTCGACCGCGCGGTCATCGAAAAGGCCCGGCAGGCGCTGGGGATCGATCCCGACAAGAAGTATCCGGTGAGTGCCTGACACGGAGTTTTCCCTTGAGACCAGACCCGCCCCTGGGGGCCCAGGTCTGGGCTCGGCGGATCACCGGGACATGGGCTGGAATCTTCCATTCGGTGTTGGTGAGGGGGATTGCCTCCGCGCCAACCCTTGGGGAAATGTGGCCGAGGGGCCCAGCGACTCTCCCCCCAGCCCCCGTTTTCGGGGGATGTGGAGGGGTGCCGATTGCCCAGTGGCAGGTCTGGGTTCGTCGGCCATCGGCCGACAGGCTCCCCCGGAAACCGACGGTCCCCCGCACGTCCGCGCGAAAACTCCCCGTCCGGGAACTACAGAGAGGTGCCGATCCGGGCTACAATCTGGCCGGCCCGAGCGATCCGTCCCAGACTTCCTGGCCTGTGGCTCGCCCCAATTGAGACTGCCGCGGGGCTTCCGGGTGCACACCCTCCCCGCTTCCGTGAATTCCACGAGGTTGACAGATGGCGTTTGAATTCAAGCTTCCCAGTGTCGGGGAAAACGTGGACAAGGCCGACGTGGGAAACCTGCGCGTCAAAGTGGGTGACGTGATCGAGGCCCAGCAGGTGGTGATGGAGATCGAGACTGACAAGGCGGTCTTCGAACTTCCCTGCCCGCAGGCGGGCCGCATCACCGCGATCCATGTCAAACCGGGAACGCAAGTCTCAGTCGGAACTCCGCTGATGACGCTGGAAGCGGTTGGCGCCGGGGCTCCTGCGGCCCCCGCACCCACCCCCGCACCCACCCCCGCGGCTCCTCCCCCCCCTCCTCCGAAGGCTACGGTTGCTCCCGCCGCCCCTGTGCCCCCAACCCCGGCCCCTGCCGCCCCGGCACCCTCTCCCGCCCCCGCACCCGCGGCGACGGCCGCGGTGGCCCCCGCGGCTGCCGTCACCACCACCGCCCCGGCCAGCACCGGTATGAATGGGTCGGAAGTTCCCCCCGCCCCCGCCGCCCCGGCCACCCGCCGGCTGGCCCGTGAGCTGGGTGTCGACCTGCACAAGGTGAAGGGGAACGGGCCTGGCGGCCGGATCACCCAGGAAGACGTGCAGGCCTACGTGAAGAGCGTGCTGACCAGCAGCCCCGCCCCGGTCGCCTCGGGTGGGGGTGTGGTGGCCCCGCCGCTGCCCGATTTCTCGCAGTTTGGTCCC
>Ga0315906_10003398_pt1 | contig 21143 bp, 18 predicted proteins | sample LakEriMetagenome_4_FD_203526 | JGI IMG/M metagenome (GOLD analysis project Ga0315906, IMG submission 203526) | Freshwater fungal communities from buoy surface, Lake Erie, Ohio, United States - Buoy 2 MA122 | ecosystem: Environmental > Aquatic > Freshwater > Lake > Lake biofilm | place: USA...
ACAAGTGGGATGACATAGGATATGCCAACACACTGAGCCAGCTGAAAGAGTTGGCGCAGTGCTGGATCATGCAGTACATGGCAGTAGACATGGAGAGAGGTCTGGTAGCAGACCTCAACGTAACTCCCCGATCCTGCACCCTTGCAAGCAAGTGGAGGAAAGCATGAGCCACACACCAGGACCATGGGCAGCGGAGCGAGTCTGGAAGTCATGGCAATCGGAATTGTACACCCCAAGCCCGGAGGAGCCGGATCACTACATGAAGCGACCTATAACCGCAATCAGGAGCTTGACTACCCATAAGTGTGTGGCATTAGCCGATGATCTGTTCGAGTTTGAACCCGCCAACGCCCGTCTAATCGCCGCCGCGCCGGAGTTATTGGCGACCACTAAGGAATGCGCCGATGCCCTGGCCGATATTATCAACGCGGCAGGGAACGGCCAACCCTATTCAGCGGATGAGCTAGTCGAGCTGTTCGCCGATATCCGCTGCCGTGCGGATGCGGCATACGAGAAAGCGACAGGAGTAAAAGCATGAGCCACACAAGGCGGGAAGGCCCCCACTGCTACAACCCTGCTTTAGTCCGTCTACCTGACGGCACCTACGGCACCTTCCCTTTCGGTCATCCTATGCCGGAAGGCGCTGTCGTTATCGAGCGCCGGAGTACAACGGGATGGCGCAAGGTGCGAGAGTGTGAGTATGCGTGAGCGTATAAACCACATCCTCGACACCGTTACACACTTCTGCTTCGCCTATTTGCCGTACATCGTAATCCTGGGTGCGGCATTCTATTTCTTCAACCGATAGTGTCCAAATTTGGACAGGAGATACTATGCAAGATTTCACATTAGGAACGTGCCAAGCCATGACCTTTGAGGAGTGGGCGCTCAGCCAACTGCTCATGATATGCAGACCCGATGGGTACCTCGATCAGACCAAGGATGGGATTCATTCCACCTACCTCGTCGAGAAAGTTCGCGCCCTAGTGCTGGCGCTGGACCACGGCGACGAACTCCAGTACCGACTGGATGTTGCCCAGCTTGACCAAGACGAGCAGGAGATCCGGCACCTGCTCGACGTTATGAGGTCGCGAGATCTCGATGGCGCAGGCTTCTCGCCGTACGTTGGAGGGCAAACGATCCAATGACAATTAAAGAAATCATCGAACTCATTCTCATCGCACCACTGCTCGTGGGAATGTACTTCATTGCGTGGAGGGCGTGGAGGAATCTAGATCTATGAAGATTCTCAAGCTCATCGACGAGCTAAACGAAGCAATCATAGACGTTGTTGGTATGATCCTGTCAGGCGTGGCTGCGCTAGTATTATGCGCCATCATCTACTGGATCATTTCGCTACTGTAAAACACTATAGGGCAAGTACTGCACTGCACTTGCCCTAAACACTTTGATAGAATAAAGAAGTGCTGCCCAGCACAACAGGAGCTATATGTTTTCACAAGAACTCGTCAAGGCGATTCAGATCGCCATCAATGCCCGTGTCCCGATGTGGCTTTGGGGACAGACCGGAGTCGGCAAGTCCTCCATTTGGAGGCAGGTCGCGCAGTCCCTTTGCAGGACGCACATCGACGTGCGCCCTACTCAGATGGACCCAGTAGACATGGGCATCCCGTACATCAAGGATGGCATCTGCTACCGTGCCATTCCCAACTGGTTGCCGAAGGATGGCAGCGCGTTGATGGTCATCGAGGAGCTGCCGGATGCACCCCCATCTGTACAGTGCGCGCTGTACCAGCTTGTCTTAGAGCGTGAGCTTGGAGACTACAAAGTACCTGACGGCGCGTACATCTGCGCTACAGGCAACCGCGCCCAGGACGGTGGCAACTACAACCAACCTCCTGTCCCTCTTCTCAATCGGTTCCTGCACATTACCTTGGAGTCTGGCTACGATAGCTGGCACGAGTGGGCAGCTAAGGGCAGCAGCGCGATGAAGGTGGACATCATCCCGCCCAAGCCTATCTCCCCCACCATTCGTCCTGAGATCCGGGGCTTCTTCTCTTTCCGTAAAGATCTTCTGGTACAACAGCCAAACAAGAGTGAGTTTGCATTCTGTACCCCTCGTTCTGTCGAGATGCTGTCTCGCATCATGGATCAAGAACCCAGCGCCGATGTCGCTGCGGAGCTGGTACACGGCTGTATCGGTAGAGGTACAGGCACAGAGTTCCTGGGCTTCCTCCGCACCTACAGGTCGCTGCCTACGCTGTCTGCTATCCAGGCAGATCCTATGAACGTCCCGGTGCCTACTGACCCAAGCAGTTCGTACGCAACATCCATCTATCTGTCCAACTCGTGGGCCGCAAAGTACTCGCACTCTATCTGCTCGTACATGACCCGTCTCTCGCCCGAATACGGTTGCCTATTCCTTAAAGATCTTTGCACCAAGGATCAAACGGCAATCGCTCACCCCAGCGTTCTGGCTATGCACAACAAGCCCGAATACAACAACCTGATGTTCTAACCCCCAACCTAAGGAGATAATTCTATGTCTATTCTTTCTGAGAAAGCGATCCTCGTCCGGTTCTCTGTCGCGCAATGGACGGCGCGGAAGTTCGACAAGAAGGCCACTGCCGAGGTCGAACAGAATCACGGCGCAAACGCCAACGCTGGGGAGGTGGGCCGCTTCAACAAGCAGCTTGCCAGCAAGCGGTATATGACGGAATTGTCCAGCAACATCTCGCTGGCAAGGGCGTGGCACTACGAGCAGACGCTCCCTTGGCACGATGCCGAGGGCGTCCGCATCCTACCTGTCGCCAACTTCAACAAGTACCAGGAGGAGATGTCCAAATTTAGACAGAAGCACGAGGAGGCTCTCAATACTTTCGTCAAGCAGTACCCGGACGTAATCAACGAGGCCAAGTATCGTCTCAACGGTTTGTTCAATCAGGATGACTTCCCGCCTGTCGAGTCCATCCGTAGCAAGTTCTCTTGGGAGATCAGCTTCTCCCCGGTGCCTGAGTCCGGAGACTTCCGAGTTGCCCTGGGCAAGGATGTGATGAAGCAGATGGAGCAGGATCTACAGAAGCGTTTGTCGCACAACTACAACTCCGCTTGCGTCGATCTCTTCGAGAGGGTCCAGCAACAGTGCCAGCATATGCACGAGAGGCTGACGGGGTACACGGGAGAACGTGCCGGGGCCTTCCGCGATTCGCTTGTAGAGAACATCCGGGAGCTTGCCTCTCTTCTTCCCCGGCTGAATGTCGGCGGCGATGAGCGGCTCGATAGCATCGCTCGTCGCATCGACGAAGAGTTGTGCCAGTACAATGCCGACTACCTGCGGGAGAACGACTCGACCCGCAAAGATGTTGCTACCCAGGCCAAGGTACTTGGCGACGAGGCCGAAGAGATCATCAACCAGATGAAGGGGATGTTTGCGTAATGTCAGAAGCCTCAAAACGTATCGTGCAAACGACCGTCCAGATGGCAATCGGGGGCGAGATCTTCTTCGGAAGTCTCGCTCTCCGGTACGAGTGGCAGGCTGACAAAGCCTGCCCTACCATGGCGACAGACGGCAGACGGTTCTATTACAATCCTGACTTTGTCCTATCCATTACTCAGGCAGAACTCAAAGCGGTCATCATCCACGAGATCATGCACGTTGCCCTCATGCATCCGTTGCGTATCAAAGGCCACGACCATCGCAAAGCAAACATCGCGATGGACTTCGCTATCAATATCCCGATACGAGATTGTGGGTACAAGCTACCGTCTATGGCGCTGCTGGATAATCGGTACGCAGGCATGGCATGGGAGCAGATCTACAAGCTGCTCCCTCAGCAGCAGCAGAAGCAGAACCAACCTAGCAACGGTCAAGGACAAGGGCAGGGTCAACCCAGCCAGGACCAAGGCCAAGGCCAGCAGCAGCGTGACTACAGCAACGGCGATGTCTTGAGTGCTGGTGGTACAGCAGAGGAACGTGCTGACCTGGAGCAACAGATCATGACGACCGTAGCACAGGCCGAACAGACTGCGCGAGAAGCAGGTAAGATGCCGGGAGCTTTGCGCGATCTTCTCGTACAAGTGCGTGAGCCAGAAGAGGATTACCGTTATCTCTTCCAGAAGTTTATGGCACCCATCTTCCCGGTAGACTACACATGGCAGCGCCCGTCCCGGCGTTTCATGGGTCAGGGTATGTATATGCCTTCACTCTTGAAGGATGGCGTAGGCAAGCTGGTAGTCGGGCTGGATACCTCCGCTTCTGTATCCAAAGTAGAACTAGAGATGTTCCTGGGGCTGATCAATCACTTCCTCACCAAGGTCAAGCCTGAGAAAACACACCTGTTGTACTGCGATACTACCGTGTACAAGCACGAGATGTTCAAGCCAGGACAACCGATGGATGTCAGCGAGTTCCAAGCACAGCGTGGCGGCACTCGCTTCCGTCCAGTGTTCGATTATTCCAGCGAACACGACCTCAAACCTAAAGCGTTTGTCTACTTAACCGACATGGAATGCGACGACTTCGGGCCTGATCCAGGCGTTCCGGTGTTGTGGTTCCAGGTCGGCAACTACAAGAGCCGCCCTCCCTTTGGGGAGGTCATCCGGCTTAAGAGCTAGGGCAACTCGTAGTAGGTACTCGTGGGGATGTCGTACTTCAATCGCGTCATCCCCTGCTTGCCTACCCATTTGAATCTACACTTCCAGCTATGGATCTCGACGTATCCATCTGCATCTTTCCGATGCACGGTTAGCCCACAGTCAGTCTTATTGAACCAGTGTGCGCTACCTGAGATGTCGTACCCTCCAGGGATAGGATTCCCTCCCATCGTCTGCATCTTCTGAGGATGCGCCACGAACCAGACATGAATGTTCGATGCCTTAGCGAAGGCACTGATCTTCGATAGCATCGCGGAGACTGCGTCTGTTTCGCTCTGCTTATCCCCTCTGTGCAGGTCTAGACAGTTGTAAGGGTCGATGACTAGGCCGTCTATCCCGTAGCGCATAACGGCTGCGTGAGCGCGATCTAGCAGACTATCTACCGTAGGCAGATCCCTGCTGGTAGCGAAGTCGATAAAGGTGAAGTGCTTCTTGCACCAATCAACAGCGTCCTTTGCTTCCTGCATGGACATGGACCCAGGCCACTGCGAGAAGAAGGGTTTCTTCAGGTGCATCTCCGATAGCTTGGCGATGTGCTTCGATGGCTCGTTCTCCATGGATGCTATCGCGAACTTCCACCCAACCTGATGCGCCAGATTCACCATGATCATGTCGAGGAAGTTCGACTTACCGGATGACGGCACGCCCGTGACTACGGTCATCTGTCCTCGCGCCACGGTATACAGTTGATCTACGCCGACAAACCCTGTACTCGCTCCTCTACCGTCACCTTTGGTGAACAGTTCCATGACCTGATCGAAGTAATGGTCAGCAGTGTAGAGGGAGGTAAGAGGGATGGGCTTTGCTTCGTCAAGAACTTTAGCCAGAACTTCTTTCCCGTGCTGCATGAGGACATCGTTAGCGTCCTTGCTTCCCTTCGGGTACGTTACCGTCATGCACTTGCTGCGAGACAGGCGTCGAGCGATCTCTTCTGCAAGCTGCTTGCCTGGAGTATCGGAGTCTACACACAGAACGAACTGTCTAAATTTGGACAGGAACTCTTCGAGTTCAGCGATCCACGAGAAGCGCAGACTGTTGCCTTCTTCTTTCTTCGCTGGCGCACCAGCAGGAACGGACACCCAATTCGGATGCCCTGCTTCCGCAACAGATAAAGCATCCATCTCTCCTTCGCAAATGATGAGAGGCCTGGATGTGTCAAATGTCTGGTGCAGACCGAATAACAAACCTCCTGCCCCCTGATCCTGGCTAAAGGCTTTGGTGATTGTACTCCGGTACTTGCTGGAGGCGATCTCGCCATCCATATCGTAGAAGGGGAAGGCAATACAGTCTTGCTCTCCTCCCGTACGGAAGAACTTCCTGGCGCTGTACAGCTTGCCTAGATTCGCAGTCTCCTGCGAGATCCCTCGCTTAGACAAGTACTCCAGATGTGCCGCTTGCAAGCGCACAGGCTCAGCAGGACGCGCCGGAATCTCTTCAGGTGCTTTCACTACCGGGATGGGCGCTGCAAAGTATTCTTCCAAGTCATTTAAATTCAAACAGTCTTCCTCCTCTCGCACTACACCAGATGCGTTGCAGTGATGGCAGTAGTAGACGGGGCCAGCATCTCCATGCGACCACGCTAAGATGCGGATCTTGGAGTTCGCTCCTCGCCTAGTGTGACTGCACTCCGGGCAAAGAGAACGCCACGACCCACGGCCACTACGCAGGAACTGCGCTGCAAGATCCTCGAATGTTGGCACCTGCCCATCCTACCTTGACGATGCACTTGTGTGCAAATGTAAAAATGTGTATGCTCTACAGAGGATGCCACGGATCACCATTACCACTACGAGCGATCTGCATCGAAGACTAAAGATTAAAGCAGTAGAAAATGAAACGACCATTAGGAGTTTAGTCACGGATGCCATCGAAAACATTCTGGAACAGACACAACCTACCGGACCCAGTAGCAGCGGTGCTGGCCTACGATGGGTACAACAAAGGGAACAGCCACATCAGCGTCACCGGACTGATCCAACCTCCACGGATCAGGATACTTAAGACCCTTGGCACAGAGGAGGACATCATCGACAGGCTTTGGAGTTCTGTCGGGACTGCCTTCCATGCGTTCGCCGAAGAGGCTCTACAACCGTATACCGACGAGTACATCGTCGAAGAGCGGTACTACCATACCATAAACGGGTGGGTAGTCACCGGACAAATCGACATCCTCGTCCCCCTTCCTGACGATACATACTGTATCTACGACTGGAAGGTAACCACGACCTCCAAGATTGAGAAGGGAGTGCCAGCAGAATGGGAGGCACAGCTAAACTCCTATGCCCACATCGTGCGCCAGAATACTGGGCGCAGAGTGAGCCAAGCAAAGATCGTTGCCATCACCAGGGATCACGGTCGCAACCCGTTCAACCCTGAGCAGAAGCCACCGATTCAGATCCTAGACGTGCGTCTATGGGCAGACCAACAACAGGAGGAATACCTTACCCAACGAGTACGAGAACACCAGAAAGCAGAGGAGGCACACGCCTTCGGAGATCCTCTCCCCTACTGCACCGATCAGGAACAGTGGCGCACCCCTGACCGCTTCGCTGTTATGAGTCCCGATGCAACAAGAGCGCATCGCGTATTCGATACGCAAGAAGAAGCGGAACAGAAAGCCGCACAGATTCGAGGCGGATGGGTAGAGATCCGCACCGGAACCGCCAGACGTTGCGAAGGCAACTACTGCGGCGTCAACAAGAACTGCGACCAACGCAGGAAAGAAGTATCAGAAGCACTGATTAATATCGTTCAAGCAAACAAGACCAAACTAAAGAGGAAGAAGTAATGGAAACATTAACTGATAAGGCAATCGAGACAGTACCTGTAGATAAACTACAGGTGATCGCTGCTATCGGCAAGACGATGGCAGGCATTAGCTTTGTACACAAAGCTGGGAAGAACGAGTTCCACGGATACAAGTACGCAACGGAGGGAGATGCTCTCGCTGCACTGCGTCCTCATCTGATCGAGAACGGACTCATCATCATCTCCGATGTCCTGAATGTAGTAGGCCCAGACGAATACGGCAACACCACTGTTAAGGTGAACTACCGGATCATCCACGAGATGGGAGGGGAGATCTCCTGCAACTTCTTCGGATGCGGCAACGACAAGAACAAGAACGGAATCGGAGACAAGGGTCTGTACAAAGCCCTGACCGGAGCCAACAAGTACTTCCTGCTGAAGACCTTCCAGCTTGAAACGGGCGACGATCCCGAACGCGACGAGAACCAGATCGCAGAGTTTACCCCGCAACCGAAAGCCAAGGTTACCCCCAAGGCTAAACCCACTCCTGCCCCCGAAGCAGAGCCAACCGATGTCGATGCTCTGATGGCGCAGATCCAGGACGAGTTGGAACACTGCTCCTCGAAGGAAGAGGCCCGACAAGTATGGGTTCGCTACAACCAACAGATCAATCAAGTCAAACTCCAAGCTCCTAACCGGGAGCAGGAACTGACCCAGATGTTTATCACCGCAGCAAATAAACTCAAGTAAAGGACCAACATGGAAAACAAGTTTTTAGATTCCGGCGCTCTCTTTTTGAACGACCGCAAGCAGAATGAAAAGGCTCCCGACTGGAAGGGCGATGTCGAGTTCAGCACTGATCTCGTCATGCATCTCTACGGGGAATGCCAGAAAGGCAACAGCCCCAAGGTTTCCCTCGCAGGGTGGAACCGTAAGACGAAGACGGGGAAACCCTTTGTCTCCGTCAAAGTCTCCGCTCCCTTCACCCCGAAGGAATCCGCTATCGTCTCTGCCCCGAAGGCCGCTAAGAACCCCTGGGAATAGACGATGCACGATTCCGTACTGGCAATAGATCCCGGCCCCGTCAAGACCGCCTATGCCCTCGTAAGGCGCAAAGACAGGCATCTCTATGCCTTCGGAATCTGCAATAACCAAGAGCTTCTGCAACGCCTAGAGCAACTACTGCCTGCTGATGTGGCAATCGAAATGATTGCCTCCTACGGTATGGCAGTAGGGGCAGAGGTGTTCGAGACGTGCGTGTGGATCGGGAGAATTATGCAGCACCTGGAATCTTGTGGCGCTGACAACGTCTCCCGAATCTTCCGGCGCGAAGTGAAGATCGCTATGTGCGGGTCGATGAAAGCAAAGGACGCAAACGTCCGTCAAGCCATCATCGACTCGTATCAAACTAAACAATCCACCGATGTGACAAAAAAGGGTGGCCCACTCTACAAGGTATCGAAGGACGTGTGGGCTGCTATCGGTGTTGCCCTAACCCAAATCAACAAGGACGAACATGACGATAAGCATGACTGAAGGAATGATTGGATTCATCGCATTGATGGTCATGGGAGTTGGTATAATCCTATGGCTATCCCTGCGACAGTATGGAAGAGCATACGCATGGGGGATAATCGCTGCCCGTGCGAAAGCAAACTATGAAGCCGCTCTCCTGAGAGAGCGGCGGGACAAAGAACTCAAACAACAGATCTTGAAGGAGATTGAACATGAAGAAGGTAACAACACAAGTACGAAAGCAGAAGCTGATTGGCAAGTCTATGAAAGCACTCGCCGATCTGGTGCTGTCCAACCAACTCATGCCGGAACACGTTGAACGTGAACTCGTTAGGGTATTCGATCTGGCTACTCGCTACGCAAAGGAAAGCAAAACAAAGAATGAAGATTAAACTGAAGACCTCAAACGCATCTGTTCGCATCCCGATCTACGCACACGGCGCTGACGAAGATGCAGGCATGGACCTCTATGCCGACGAGACGGTATACCTTGTTCCTGGAGAACCGTTGCTGGTAAAGACTGGCCTCTCTATCGAACTTCCTCCAGGCTACGAGGCGCAGATCCGCTCTCGTTCAGGCATGGCACTGAAGCAGGGAGTGATTGTCCTAAATGCTCCTGGCACGATTGACCCCTCCTACCGGGGGGAGATCGGCGTCATCCTTCTGTGGAACGGGTACAAGCAGGTCGGCAATCAATCGTTGATGATCGAGAAGGGAACTCGCATCGCTCAGATGGTAGTGGCACAATACGAAGAGATCGAGTTTGAAACCGCCGAAGCACTATCGTCTACCGACAGAGGAGCAGGAGGCTTCGGTTCGACCGGAGCCTAATGCAGTCTAAGAACTTCTCCAGCAACGAATTGATGTGCAGACATTGCAAAAAGGCGGGGATCACCCCCGCCTTTCTTTCTGTCATGCAAGAGTTTAGAGACTTCCTGGGGAAGCCTCTTACCGTAACCAGCGCATACCGTTGCCCCGATCACCCCATTGAAAAGGCAAAGGGCGCAGCCCCTGGACGACACACTCTAGGGGTAGCAGTAGATTGGTTCTGCCCAGAACTAAACCTACAAGATCTCTACAGAGAAGTAGAGAGGTTTGGAAAGTTCCAAGGGGTAGGAGTTTCTATCCAAGGGAACTTCATACATTGCGACACACGAGACAGGAGAACAAGATGGCAGTATCTAAGAAACGGGACAAGTACCCAGTGGGATGGCAGATGGGAAACCCTGACGCTATCGCAGAAGAACCTGAGGAACGCATCCTCCCCCGCAAAGGACAACCGATCAGGATCATAATCAACGATCCCTTTATGCCGGAAAGCATGACGGCTAAAGGGGAGCATGGAGAAATCGTACAGAAGAGAGATGCTAGCGCAGCGATGTATCGCATCGCTGCAACGATCTCCACCAGTCTCAAGTTCCTCCCCCTAAAGGCAGTTAAACTATCCATCGTCAAAGAGGATACATACGGCATCCAGGACTACAGTGCGTTCCTAGATGTTTGCGTTCGCATCCTCTGGAGGGCTGGAGTAATCGACTGCATGACAGGATCTAGCGTAAAGTCTGTCGAGATGACACACAACAAGACAGACCGGAGGAAGGTTGTCATCCTGGTCACCCCTCTTAAAACCCGAGAAGTTTTGATAGACCAACTCGAAAACGAAGCGGCAACTCTGATTTGAGATCTTTGATCTCAGAAGAAAGCGAGACGATCTCTTCTTGAATAGAGTTGAGTTCGTCTCGTTTCTGTTCTGGAGACATATCTTCAGCCGCAAGAACAGTACGCTTCATGCGGTTCAATGCTTGAACCCGTTTCAGGGTAGGCTGAATAGCCTTGTCGATGTACAGCATAGAGCGAAGCTCATCCTGGCGCTCAGGAGACATCTCCCTCTGCCCTCTGGATACTGCTCTCAGAGTGGCTACTGCCATATTCGCAGCCTCATCCAGCTCGTACAGATCCTCGACAGCCTTGCGTCCATTAGCACTGCGGAATAGCTGACCGATCCCAGGAAGAAGGTACGGTTCGCTAAAGCGAATACGCTCAGGCTTAGGAGCAGCTTTGCCTTCTTCGAGAATCATGCCGATAATATCAGCGGTCATAGCGCCAAGAGATCCCGTATAACCACGAATCAAATGATCCAGCTTTACTGGGGATACACCCATAGCTTGACCTGCCATCTTATAAACCTCAGAAGTGTATTCGGTGTAACGCTCTTCAGGAAGAAGCCGTTGAAGATAAGCGTTCTCGATAGGCTTCTGAGTGTACATATCAAAGTTGGCAGTATGCTCAAAGTACGGACGAAAAATTTGAGGGATAGGGTTCATGCTTAACGTAGCAAGCAATCCACGAGCCATTGCATCTACTAATTCTGGGCCATCATCCAGGCCCCTATAGTAGGAAACCAATCTCTCAGGGAACATCTTAGTAACAAGGCCAAGCTCCTGAGGGATGGGAAACTTTAAGGCAGTCCCCTCTTTTATTCCAGGAATCCAGTCTATAGGAACAAAGATATTACTATCTCGCTCTTCATCTGTTGCATTCAGCCAAGCCTTAGTGCCTGAGATTAAAACAGCATAAACCCCCGAAAGAGCAGAGACGTAAGCCATTCGGGTATAGACCGCTTTCTTTGAACTTCCTGTCAGTTCAGTAGGGATCATCTTGTCGCCCTTCAGGGTGCGATAAGCAACATCTAAACCCTGGAGCCGAGCATTAAAGAATGGCAGCAAAGCAATCGCTACCTGCGCGCCACGAGATGTGCCACGCCGAGAGAAGTTAATAGTCTCCATCGCGGCGAACAAAGCCTCCGCTTCATCTCCAGTCTTTTCTAATGCATTTTTGTATGCCTGAACACGACTGATCCCTTCAGACTTATCTGCTGCATTCTCAAGTATGTCGTAGAACTTTTTATAGAAAGCTCTCTGCTCAACTCCAATCTTTTCTCGAATTGATTTTGCAGCAGATGCAATGTTTTGAGTTCGAATGCCAGACCCAGCAATACCAGCACCTTGCAGCGCACGGTATTCAGGAGAGTTTTGCAACACAGAAGTAATGCCTTTAACGTATTCGCCAACAGGAGGCGTAAGGTCAGATCCAAAGCCGCCCTGCATCCATACCTGTAAAGTATCTCGAATTGGATTTTTTAGAATAAACGAAGGAGTCGTAGTAACCCCGCGCCGAAGTGCTGTAGTAAACGATCCCATCATCTTCAGCGCATCCTGCACCGGGATAGTAGACTTTGCAACGGCATCGTACACCAGCGGATCATCAACCTGATAGAACTTCTTGACACCGTTCTCTCGAATGCTGATGACATTCGACCCAGGATCTTCCTTGGCGCGACGTTTAGTCTTCTCGTCGATAGGTAGTTCTTTTATATACCCAGTTGTAATGCCATCCCTTACAATTCGTTCACCTGCTACGTTCTTCATAGCAGTGCCGATCATGAAGTAGGTGTTGTAGATGATGTTCTCCATGGCATCGTTGACACGGAGGTTGCGCCCAGACAATGACTTTGCGGCAGCTAGATTCGTCGCCTTTGTGCCAACCTTCGGCGCGTCCACCTCTCCCGTTTCAACGTCTCCATCCTGAGTTTTGACAGTAGGCAACCGATAGAAAGGAATGTAGTAGGATTGCTTCCACGACTCTGCCATTTTTTTGTCAATGAAACCACTCTTCCTTAAGACATCAATCAAGTTATCGTTGAATGCCTTGAAGCGTTTCATTGCATCGTCGATGACTTTATCGTCCTTAAAAGCATCCCATGTGCGTCTGACATCCTCGATCTTAACTACGCCACCAGGATCTCTGTTTTGTCCTTCCGCAAGATCCAGGTAGCGCCGAGCATATGCTGCCTCAAAGAACTCTTCCAGCTTGTTAGCAAACCCAGATTGAGATGCAGGCATAGCAGCCAACTCTCCAAAGAGTTTGATCGGAGAGTTCTTTTCATTCTCTACAGCGCGAAAGATACTTCCGTCATAAGAGAAGCCGCCAAACTCCAAACCTGCCATCGCAATGTCTTGCGCCTTATCGGAGAACAGGAGGGCCTGATAAGCACCGGATGCAGCAGCAAGGTACTTCCTGTCACCCGTTTGCTCGTATGCTTTAATTGCCCATTCCTTTACAGGATCATACCGATCCAGAAACTTCTGCCGGAAAGAGGAGCGACGATCAATCGAGAAGAAGTTGTAGATCTTGTCTACCAAGTTCTCTTTAGAGCGAGGAGAGAAAGCCCGGACCAACCCTTCAGGAGTAACAGAAGAAGCCTCTTCTTCGGGCGCGGCGACAGCAGCCTCTGTCTGTGCTTGAGACTCCGGCTCTTGCACCATAACATCGGTCTTCGCCTTGCCCTTATTCCCCTTCTTGCCCTTAGGCGTTTCCTTAACAGGAGGGGTCGCAGCTTTGGCTTCAGGTGCAGGACGAACAAATTCATCGACCTTCCCCGCCGCTGGAATCTTTATCTCTCTTGGCGCAGAGATCTCTTTCCCGGTAATCGTCTGCTCGTAGGAAGGCGTAAAGCGCCTGCCTCCAATCTCTCCAGACTTAACCGCAGCCAGCACATCCTCAGCCGAGGCATACCCCATCTGTGCAGCAGTGCGACCAAACCCAAGAAATGCTTCGACTTTTTTGACGAGGCTCTTCGCTACAGGGTCCAACCGTTTAGGATCTACGTTAGAGAAATCAGCAGCAGCTTTAGCAATTGCTTCTTCCTGCAACAAGCTATTCAAGTCTTTTCGGCTAGCGTAACGATTCCGATAAGCCTTCTCTCTCTCTTCTCCCAAGTACGAGATCTTGAATCGGGTAGTCAGCATCTTCCATTCAGCATCGGAAAACAGATTCAATGCCTTCATGCCATGAATAATTTCATGGTCAAGGGTCTTTATCATGTCCTCTTTAGTGCGAACCTTGCCTTCAGGAGAGTATGCAAGATAGATAACTCGATTCAGGTATTGACCATTTGCTGGCTGAACATTCCCCTTCGCATCAAGCAACGCATTAGAAATGCCGAGAAGAAATAGATCCTCAGCCTTGCGCTTCTTCAGCGCCGCAACAAGATCCGGCGCATACTGCGCTGCAATCTTCTCATCGAACTCAGGTTGCGTTGTCGTAGTTTGTGCAATGTTGAACAACTGTTCCCCAGTAGGCTGAGGCTGAGGAGTGGGTTCAACCATTTCATACAGAGGGCCTTCAGCCTGAGGCTCAACAAAATACTTGGGCCTGCCTTTGTGCAGTTCTTCTTTAAGATCCCCACGCTTACGCATCAACGCCATCATGCTATTAGCAGCAGGGGCAGGGAGATCAAACGTCTCTTTAATATAATTCGTGGTAACAGGAGTGTCAGGGTTAGCCTGCAACACATCCAATACTTGTCTGTATTTAGCTGTAGTGAAGGGCATCCCTTCAAACTGCTTGCGCTCCAGCATTTCTTCTGGAGTTATCTGGAGACTTCTAATGTCTCCTTCATCAACTAGCTTGCCTACAGTCTCCAGTTCTGAGACAGAGGGAGTAGCCGAAGGGAAGAAGCTAGGAGTGCTGAGTTTCTCAAGAGGCTTCCCGTAGATTGCCTGCGCTGCACGTTTCTGCCTTACGTCTACAGGCTCAACGCTAGATCCCTCTACCCCCATTGCGGTACGGATCTCAGCTTCCTCTACAGCGTCTTGATATTCTTTCTGGTTCAGTTGAACCTGAGTATCGACGAGAGCAGACAGTTCAAGTTTCTGGTTATCGTTCAGCTTGCCGAGAGATTTATTTAGCTCCTCCCGAGCCAGATAAGAAGCTATTGGGTAGTTATCCTGAATGTTCTTGTTGGCCGCAGTCAGTTTCTCTTGGCGCTTGTACGTCTCCTCCAGCATGAGATCGACAAACGTAGGGATGTCTTTAGCTTCTACGTCAGCCAAAGACTCAATGCCCATCTGAGAGAAAACAGTATCTGCTACCTCAGGGTTTTGATTGACAAACTTAGTAGCGTCTTTCAGATCCTTCTTAGCTTTAATCTCCAAGCCTTTTTCGTAAAAAAGACGAGAAGCCTCGTTGGATCTTTGAGTTTGTTCTTCTAGTTCTTGGAGTTGCTTATCAGCAAAGTCAATATCCTGCTGCGTAGCTCCAGCAGGGAGAGTAATCATTCTCCCGGAAGGAGCCACGACTTGCGTGTATTCTCCACCAGGAGGTAGCTGCTTCTGGAATGTCGCTTCCCTTTCTGCCTGCTGTCTCTGTATGTAATCCCGAGTAGCAGCAGCCCCAGCTTCTTCTCTTTCCCTACGACCTTGCTTTATGTCTTCAATGATTTGATTGATTTGTTCAGGAGTGGCGTCCGATGGGACGGTGATACTCCCTACCTCTGTATCCAACTGACGGACAGGCCCGCCGGGAGGGAGTAATCCTCTTATGCCCTCAGGAACTTCTCCTGCTTTGGCAATAGACTCTTCAATCTTCCTTACGCCTTTCTCTTTCGGCGTCTCCCTGTCTACAACACGCTGCGTTCCTGTGACAGGATCAATGAATACCGTAGTCTGTGCCGCAGTCTCTGGCGCAACAGGAGGAGCCGATTGCTCTCGCTTCGCTCTTGCCATTGCCCTTTCATTCGCAGACTTAGCCTGCTTGGCCTGGAAGATCTCTATCCCGCCCTGAATTGCAGTACCACCCAACCCTCCGGCAATCAAAGACTCCTTCAGCCCTTCAGTAATCTGCTGCTCAGGATCGTATGCGTACTTGGTGATTACATTCTGAAGAGTATTCTGCAACCCTTCTACCGGAGACTCTAAGGCTCCAGCCTGGAGCGCAGACTTTACCCTGGCACCCGTCCCAAGGTTGGCAATAAGACTGTCTTTCTGACGCGCCAACTCCTCTGCTATCTTCACAGCAGCTACGTCTGGTGCTTCTCCTGCAAATCTTTTCTCGATACCCTTAACAACATCAGGAGCCAGTTCTCCTGCCTCTCTAAACAAACGTCCAACAAGAGGGAGCTTCTGCGCGACAGGAGATCCAAGCATCTTTCCTAAGGGAAGGGCTTCCAGAGCAGCAGAACCTGCGCCAGCCAAAGCAGACAGACCTGCTTCTTCCGCTTCGGAGATCTGCTTACCTGCTTCTCTCGCTTCTGCAATCCGTTGAGACTGCTCCCCCGCTCCGCTTAATCCCGATACAGCAGAACCAATGCCAAGAGCAGCACGACCACCAAGCCCTGCAACCTTAGCAAATACGCCTGGGGTGAGGTAGGTAGCAAGATTACCGACAAGACGACCTCCAGCACCCCCCAGGCTTTGGCGCTGTTCTTCGTCAAGCAGTTCTTTGGATATGTCCTCCCCGAACTGAGAGATGCCTTGACCTGCCTGCTTTAAAGCGTCAATCGTAGTGAGAGCGCCAATGCCTGATACGGTACTGCCAACGCCTTGCGCGATGCCTTCAGGGATGCTGCCTAGAAAGGCACCAGCTTGGGAAAGAATACCGGGAGAAGGAGGTTGCTTCTTGGGCGGCGCAGGAGGAGCGGGAGGAGAAAGTAAAGACTTATCTACCTGTTCGCTAACGTACCTCTCTAGATCAACTCCCTGCAATTCAACAGGGACACGCATCAGACCAAAGCCGTTAACGTATACAACCTTTTCCATTTAGATTTCCTATTTATTTTGCGCCAAGAACTTTAGAGAAAGAAGGGTTTACCGATTGAATTCCAGAACCAATGCCGCCACCACCAAAAGGTTGTTGGTTGGAAAGATCAATCAGCTTTCCCATTTCACTGTTTAATATATTGCGCCTAGACTGCAAGGCAGCAGCTTGTTCTTTGTTAAGAGTTAGATCTGAAAGCTGAGAGTTAATAGATTTTAACTCTCTATCAATCAACTCTGCTCTTTCTTGAATACCGAGCGGCTTACTCGACCCGGATGCAGACGCTCGAATACCAGCCTGTCTCTCTTCAGATCCAAGCCGCTCTCGATTCATTTGATAATTCAAAGCATTCTTCAATGCTTCCAGCTTGACGTCTTGCTTCTTGATCTCCAGATCATAGGCTCTCTTGTCTGATTCCTTGATCGCCTTGTTGCGCTCTTCGATAAAAAATCGTTGATTTTCTTGAGCAATCTTGTAGGCATCGATCAGCTTGTTCTGGTCGAACTGGGCAAGCTGCATTGCAGCAGCGCCTCTGCGCTGCCTCTCTTCCTGCTTCATCTTATCGAGAGCTACCTGCGCCATCATCGCGGCATTCAATTCTTTCTGCTGCTCTCGTTTAGCCGTATCGTAGGTCTGCGATCCAACCCCGATAGCTTGCGCCAAGAGATTAGCCAGCCCTACTCGATTATCCCTGTTGGATGCCATAGCAGCACCAGCAGCAATCAAGGCATCCCCAATCCTGGGACGACGAGCCTGAGCCTGTTGCATCTGCTGGCGCACAAGGTTCTCAGCAGATCCGTAATTAGTTTCTCCTTGCAATTGGCTTAACTGAGAAAGGTAATCCTCGAAAGGCTTGGGCGCAAATTGACCCTTGATCTGGTTAGGGTCCATGCCCAGCATCGAAGTGTCTGCCATCCGAACAGGAGCGTTGGATAAATTCTGCAACTCTTGCATAGATCTAGCCGCTTCATTTTGATACTGCTGAATAAGAGAAGGAGTAGTCACCCTGCCTTGGTTTGCATACCTAGCAACGTGTCCTCCTCCTGCCATCGCAGCTACCTGAGGAGGCGCAGCCTGCATAATCCCCTGTGCCTGAGGAGGCTGCTGCTGTTGCTGAGGCTGCTGCTGTTGCGGTTGCTGCACTAGATTCTGCGTAACCTGCTGCATTACCGTAGGCTGCTGCTGCGCCTGTGCAGATTTAGCGTACTCAGCCCTCAACTGTTCTCTGCGCTTCATCTCTGCAAGCACCAGATAAGGAGGCACTACCACAGGATTCTGACCAGCCATCATTAGCTGCTGGTCAGAAAGGTTCTTTAAATCATCTGCTGCTTTTACGAGATTCATACGCTACCTACTTGTTCAAATAGTTAAGGAGAGAACCAGCACCTGCGCTAACCAGACCACTCAACCCACCAGCAGCGGGGCGCTGGAACTGAACGCCTTCTACCTGCATACCTGTCGGCATCTGATTCATGATACCCGTCAGGAAGTTCATCTGCTGATAGGGGAAGTTCTGCTGATTGATGAAGTCTTGATAGGCAAGATCCAAAGCCTGCTGGGTACGAGCATCAACCGCTCCTCCAGCCTGCTGCATCGCAGCAAGACGCTGGAGTTCAAGCTGTTGCGCCATGCCAGGAATACCCATCATTGTACCTCCCAGACCAGCAAGCCCAGCAGCACCAGCCTGAGCCTGCTGCATCGCTGCTAACCGATTCTGGAAGCCACGCTGACGAGCAGCTTCCTGCTCCGCAGAAGCCTGCTTAGCCATATCCAACTGCATCTGCCAAGTAGCCAAGGTTCCAGACTTGTCAGCCTTTGCAGCATCAAGTCCAGCTTGTGTTGCCAACTGCTGGGTAGCAAGAGCAGATTGTACATTGCCCTGCTCTGCCGTCAACCCAGCCTGTTGATTCGCTAGCTGGGCCTGTAGGGCCTGTTGTGCAGCAAGCTGCTGCGTTCCTAAACGAGCAGCAAGGTTCTCTCGTCCTGCGGTAAGACCCGCCTGCTGATTCGCAAGAGCCGCTTGGAGGTTCTGAGCAGACTGACCCCGAAGGATGTCTGCCGTTGTACCGTACTGCGTAAGCCCTGCCTGCTGCCGTGCCTGCTGGTTGGCGAGAGCAGCCTGAAGACCAGCTTGAGTGCCAAGCTGTTGAGTAGCAAGCAAAGCACCCAGATTCTCTCTGCCTGTCGTAACACCAGCCTGTTGATTCGCAAGAGCGGCCTGCAAGCCAGACTGTACGTTAGCCTGCTGCGAAGCAAGAGAAGCAGCACGATCTCTCTCGAATTGCGCTTGAGCATTCTCAAATGCTTTCTGCCTACCTACTGCCTCGATGTCTCCAATCTGACGCTGGAGAGCCTCTTCTGCCATGCCTTCCTGGATAGCCTGACGGCTACCTCCGAAGGCACCAGCACGAACAGCAGCAGCACTACGACCAGCTTTCTGCATTGCCGCTTGACGAGTAGCCTCTCGCTTCTGCGCCTCCGTTACAGCATCCATGTACGGAGACATATACTGTTCAGCCTGAGGCCGACCGAAGGCATCTACCTTTGTACGTTCAGCAGCAACTCTTTCTGCTGGACTCATCTGGAACTTCTCTACCTGAGGAACACCCTCAACCTGTGCCGCATTAACTCCACCCAACCTGCCCAGGATGTCAATGTTCTCTCCAGATACACCTATGGGTTTATCTAGTTGATAATCCTCTAACTTAGCAGCAGTCACTCCAATAGGATCTTTGATCTTAGGCGCTACCAAATCAGGTAGTTTGATTCCACCCTTAAACCCCATCTCCTGAATCCCAGGCATCAGGCTCATCAGATAGCTTTGCTGTTCCGGCGAAGCCATTGTTTTTTCAAGGAATTCCCTGCCAGCGGTAGCAGCGTCTCCTGCAATATCGGTAGCATAGTTGATCTTCCTTACGCCCTTGCCGAAATCAGTTCCGGCGCTAATCTGTCCTTCTTGGTTGAAGATAGTGGGAAGATTTTCAACCCCAGAAATAGCACTCCTAGTTAAATTGCTAGCAGTAAACCCAAGATTAGGATCATATTGCCCAAACATCTTTGGAGGTCCGAACTGCATAATCCTCTGCTGTCCATATACAGGAGGAGGATTGAACATATTTGCAATTCCAGAAGTATTAACATTCGGATTTGCGGCACCAAACAAGTTTTGGAATCCACCCATAGAAGGTCGAGCAGCAAAGCCAACCCCGCCGGGGTTAGGGCCAGAAAAAGAAGGTGGAGTAGTTGAAGAAGCAGCCTCGGCAGCAGGAGCATTAGTGGTTTTATTAACAGTCCCCATGCTTGTAAAAACATCGGGATCTTTTTTGATACCAGAATTAAAACCACCACCCAATTGCTTTCTGATAGCACCACCCCTACGGTAGTTCTTTACCGTTCCATCGTCTCCAATATCGAATTGAGCAAGGCTCCCACCGGAAGCAAACCCCCTGCCAAAATAAGGGGCGGCTGGTTTCTGCTCAAGTTCTTTCAACCAATCTGGAACACCATCATCAAAAGTTGGTTGAACCGGAGGTTGATAAACCGGAGGTTCATAGGAATCTTGAACCGGAGGTTGATAAACCGGAGGTTCATAGGAAGATTCAGATCTACCCGACGAAGAAGTGGAAAGACGACCAGTGCCTCCACGGCTAGGAGTATCATTACTTGCCATACTCCCTCTTGTCGCTGGAGCAGGATTAGAAGAAGTATTAGATGCACTTGAAGACGTACTGGAAGATGCTCCTAGCCCAACAGGAGAAGTCTTAGCGCCAGCAGCATACGCACGGTTGTTCTGCTCGATCATCCGATCAATCTCAGCAGTGTTCCCCCCGGAACGAGCAACCTCGTCTTTCATCATCTGAAGAGACATAGTCATCTCGCTAGGAGTTTGCCCAGGCCGAAGACGCTGCTGTACCAGCCCTGCATTAAACGCATCAGAGCCGCCCAGGTTGATTAGATTCTGAGAGGGAGGGGCATTGGGTCCACCGACATTCGTCGCAGCCGTAGTGCCGCCCAGAAGCTTTGCAATGCCCTGCGCTTGAGCATCGGTAGCATACTGTGCAGGGTTATACCCCGCTGGCGACTCTTTTGTTCCAGCAAGGCCGGGAGAATAGATTGGAGTAAGAGGAGCCGTAGAGCCAAGAGGAATACGATAGTTCTGACTTCCTCCACCACCAACACCTACACCTACTCCTCCACCAACTCCAGTCCCACCGCTACCCGTGCCACCTCCAGGTCTAACGCCTCCAGTATTACCACCACCTCCGGTGCCGCCTCCGGTACCACCTCCGGTACCACCTCCACCACTAGGAGGAGTAACGTCAGTGCCGATATTAACCGTTGGGCCACGGCTAATATCAGGAGCAGGATTAAACCTATTCAAATTAGGATCAAATAAGGTGTCGGTAGTGTAAGAAGCATTTACAAATGGAGCGGTGTGACGACCAAATGGGTTAATGCTGCCAGGACTAATGACGGAACCAGTATAAGTATTGGCAGAACCAGTACTGGTGCTTTTGTTGTCAGCCGTCAACCCAACAGGAATATTCTTCCTGATCTTTTCATACTTTTCCAAGAGCTGTTCAAACTCGTCATCAGGAGAACCTCCACTTTTCATCCTTGTGGATGTTATAAACTGATACGCCTCAGGGATATAGGTACGAGTCTTCGGA
>Ga0315906_10003401_pt1 | contig 21132 bp, 19 predicted proteins | sample LakEriMetagenome_4_FD_203526 | JGI IMG/M metagenome (GOLD analysis project Ga0315906, IMG submission 203526) | Freshwater fungal communities from buoy surface, Lake Erie, Ohio, United States - Buoy 2 MA122 | ecosystem: Environmental > Aquatic > Freshwater > Lake > Lake biofilm | place: USA...
GGTCGGATGTTCTTTTCAAAGAAACTAATTCCTTCGTCTCCATAAGAAATGGACGCAATTGCTAATAATGTTAATAGGATCTTCTTCATATGTTTATTTATTTTTTGTTAGGGCTTTCCATGACACTGGAAATTTGCTTGATACTAGTTGGTTAATTTGTTCTGCAATCAATCGAGTTTCTGCTTGGGTATCTTTCTTAAGCCGCAATCCGCAAACGCGAGCAAACGCATACAAAGAACCTGTCCAATACCACTCTGTGTACATATTTTGTGGCAGAACCATTCTAGCTTGTTCTGCACAAACTCCTTGCTCCAACATAGCTGTATATAGATTGAGACAAATTGATGCAACGCTTTTAACTGTACAATTTTCAGCAAAGGTTAAATCTACAAATTCATCTTCCATTGAACCTTGTTTCTTGTCTGGATTTTTCTTACGCCATTTTTCAGGAAAATAAAATTCTGGTTCATTGTCTACGTACCGTCTGGAAATTTCATTCCAAACTAAACCTACTTGATGTGTACCTAACTGTCTTGCAACAAATATGGGAGCTTTAATTCTGAACTGTAATTGAGGATGAGCAAAAGGTGACCAGTGATTGTGTTCTGCTAAGAAGTTAATTAACTTCTCATCTCCTTTTTTAAGGACTTCAATAGGACGCTGAGCGATAGTTCTTGAATCTGGAAATATTTCATCTTCATAACCCACTACATCCCATGTAGATTCTTTATCAAAAGATACTCGAGCTGCGTTTACAACCGTAAGGTCTGTTCCTAATGAGTCAATTAAAGTAACCTTCATCATCCTATTTTGACATAGGATTGAAATAAATCAAACCAGGATACTTAATCGAAAATAAAAGAAATTTTTGTTTATCCGTTATTTTATAATAATGAACCGCGCGATTTTCACCTGGATGCACCCTTTTACTGGTAAAGACTAATCCATACTTTTCGGGATGTACTCTGCAAGTATATATGCTCGATGATGTATATTTTTTACTATTTCGTATGCCTCTACCGTTCCAATAATGTGGTAAAAAAATTGATTCCCCTTGTGTAAAATAATTGCCTTCGAAATCATAATACCCACTACTGATCAATCGTTCACCTTGGATATATGCTTCATAAGCAGACTTCTTCCATCTAAGGATTACTCTCTTCATAAGGTAATTATAAAGGGTTTCGGACGGTTTTTGTCAGAGTGATTAAGGAGCCTCGGACACAGTGCTCCACCGTGACACTCAAGTGCACGTGACCAGCGTGAATTCTTATGCAATGATTTCCTTGATGATCTCTCCGTAATTATCGGTCAAACGGAAGTCCCTACCATTATATCGATATGTCAATTGCGTATGGTCGAATCCAAGCAACCTTAAGACCGTTGCATGGAAATCATGTACTGTAACAGGATCTTCTGCTACATTCTTACCAATCTCATCCGACTTACCATAACGAATACCTCCTTTTACGCCGCCGCCTGCCATCCACATAGAAAATGCTTTGCTATGATGATCTCTACCAGAACGTTCATTTACACGACCAGGGGTAGTTACTGTTCTACCAAATTCTCCGCCCCAAATAATGAGAGTAGAATCTAAGAGACCTCTTTGTTTCAAATCTTTAATAAGAGCAGCTGCTGGTGTATCTATAGCACCACCCACTCTGGTTACATTTGTTTTTACATCAGTATGATGATCCCATCCTCCAGCTTCAATTTGAACGAAGCGTACACCCCTTTCAACCAATCTACGTGCAACTAATAGTTTAGCTCCTAATTCTGTATTTCCATACATTTCTCTGGTTGAATCAGATTCTTTTTTAATATCAAAAGCATCTGTTGCTGCTGCTTGCATTCTAAATGCTAATTCAAATGATTCAATGCGTGCTTCAAGTTGTTCGTCTTTTTGAACTCTTTGTTCATGCATTAAATTCAATTTCTTCGAAAGATCAATTTGATTCTTTTGTGAATCATTTGTTGTGAATTCAGAAAAGAGATTTGGTAATACTTTATTCGGCGCAGCATTACGATTGAAGTTTGCTACTGAACCTTGGAATAAAGAAGGTAGGAAAGAAGATTGTCGCCATTCAGCGGCGCCGCCTAAAGTGATAAATCCGGGTAAGCTTTGATTCTCTGTCCCCAATCCATAAAGGGTCCAAGAACCCAAAGAAGGCTTAGGAAGAACTAATGATCCCGTATGAATCAATTTAGCAGCAGGACCATGTGCAGGTACATCTGTTGTTACAGAATTGATAAGGCACATTTCATCTGCAACTGTTTGCAGCTGAGGAAATGCATCAGAAATATGAATTCCTGACTTACCTGATGGTGTAAAGTTAAATGGAGTATAAAAAATCTCTCTTTGGCCACCATCTGAAGAAGTGCCATCAAACTTTTTCATTTCTGGCTTATAATCAAAAGTATCCAGGTGAGAAGGTGCACCGCCAGCAAAAATATGAATAACAGCTTTAGCCTTACCCTGTAAAGGAGCTTTACGTGGCTTAAGGGGGCTTTCTGCTGCCTGAAGATCTTGGAGGATTGTAGCCAATGCTACACCACCAACACCAAAACTGGTTTTTGTTAGGAACTCTCTTCTTGAAGAGACATCAAATCGTGTATTGCAAAGGTAATCCATACACTATTATTTATACATTTTGATATATCAAAATCCACTACGTGTTGTGGATTTTCGGAAAGCAGCAAGTGATTCTCTTCTTTCAATATATTTTTTACTATTACGACGTATGGGTTTAAGACCGGTGCCTCTAGCCATAATGTCCGTTGCAATATCAAAAGCTGTGTTATTTACTGCTCTTCCATCTGATAAGCTATTTTTTATGGATTTGAGAAAATTAACACCTCTTTTTGTACCTAGCAATTCGCACATAAAGATATGTTTGTTAATCTCTGTTATCAATTCAACATTCTTCTCAGCCAGTGTTGCTAGATGTTGATCGATCTCTTCAATAATATTTTTATTTTGTTTTAAATATTCACTAACCTCATCCAATGGATGGACCCTCTTTGTTTTAGTTGGTTTTTCATAACTAGCTATCCATTTAATATAATATGGATCTAGTAATTTTACTTCGTCAACAGTTTTGCCGCAATATTTGCCATAGTTTAAAACCATGACTTATTTTAAGGGGTATCGTTTAATCTTCTAACTTTTCAGTAAAATTAAAATCATATCTGAATGATTTTACTTCATGACCTGTATATTCTTTGATATGCCCTAAAAATTCTGATTCGATATATTCTTTGCTGATATTTTCTTCAACTCCAAAAATAAGTGAAGCAGGTCTTTCATCAATTACACCTTCCGCAACTGGTTCTACATATTCTATCTCCGTGATGTTTACAATGTGTGGCATATTTTTTGATTTCTAATTTAAATTTTTCTAGTTCTTTTTCAAGAACTTCTTTCTGAAATTTCAAAGAAATTACTTCTTGTTCTAAGATAGAAACCTTCATTTGAAGATCTTCAGACATGAAAATATTTAGTCAAAAAATATAATGTTTTTGTCTAATATCTAAAATAGCTAGATTTTTTTGTTTGGCTTCAATTTCCAAATCCATATCAGAGTATCTAGGTAATTCTTTAATGTAGTCTGAATGTGATCTATCTAATGAATGATCTCTACCTTCACTATAGTGGAATAAAGGTTTTACTCCATATCTAGCCCATGAACTAACACACGCTTCATGAGCTTTCCATTCCGGCTCTCCTTCATTATTAATTAATCTATGATGATAGTCTAAAGTAACAGGGGTATTGGGAAATGCTCTATGAATCTTTTGCCATGTCCAATAACTTTTATCTTCATTTTCAAATACTAGTCTAGTTCGAACTTTTATCGATAATTTATCTATATTTAAAAGCGCTGCATTGATAGCTTCCTGAGATCTTTTTCCATTAGACAGATGAATGTTGATGGGATATTGAAAGTTCTCCGGAATTCCTAAATTTGACATGATAGCTCCGTGCATTTCAAGATTAATTAATGAAGAAGAAGATATTTTTTTATCCGGATTAGTAATAATACAAAATTGTGAAGGATGCATTGACAATCTACCACCCAAAGAAATATATTCATTAATTTTATTTCTTGACATTAACCAATATACTTTATTATCGATATAATCATTAAAGAAATCAGAATAAGGTTCTAGATCAGCTAAAGGAAATAAAGAAGATGAAATTCTATAATGCCAAATATTATTATTAATACAATAATCTACTACTTTGCATAATTCATTTAAATTATGATCATAGATATTTTTTAATTTATTGTATATTTTATCATTATTCTTTTTAGCCCATGTAACTGTGGTAGACTTAAATTCACTAGCTTCGTTACCCAATAATAAACAACATAATCCTAATCTCATAAACTATTAATATTCCATTTTAAAACATGATCCGGCCTCTGATAACCATACTTATAATGGAGGGTTTCATGATCTTTAATACCCCTTTCTTCATAAATTTCTTTTGCAAGATCCATTAAGCAATCTTCAGTAGGAACGTATGTTGATAAATGACTGCAAGCTGATTGTACTAATTGCCAATATTTCCAACCAGCTGGTGTTTTAATATCCAACACCTGTGGATATTTATTATAAATTCTCCAGATATTTTTTTCATTGAAATGGCCTTTAAATTTTTCCACATATTTAAAGTCTTTAACAACATCGAATTTGTTGATATTGGGATAAAGAATTGGTTCGCCGTTAGGTTGCCAGAAAGGATATGATACCTTTTCTGACTGCAATGTTTTATCATTTAAATATTCATCATTTACTGGTAATAGGCTGTCATGTTTCTTAACAGCATTATCTTCAGCAATATTTAAAATATTAAATAATTGATTTTTTAATTTTGCTTCTTCCTTATCTAATTCTCTAATTTTTAAGTAAGTATTCTCTCTAGCATTCGGTGATTGAATTTCTCTATAGAGTTTTTCGAATAATGCTTTTTCTTCTTTGATTTTTTGAATACGAAATTCAAAGGCTTCTTTTTTTGTTAGAAGTGTTGGTGTATATTCAAGAATTACATCATTGGGGATAAAAACCTTTTCTTCTGGTTTGCATGCAATCAGGAAGATGGCAACGAGAGGAATAATTTTACTTAGTTTCATTTTGGATCATTCTTTCTTCATTAAGAGATACTTGTAATAGAGCTTCAGATCTACTAGCTTTCTCTCTTAAGGATTCAACAAGATTATCGATGGTTTCTTTTCGCTTCTCATATGCAGATACTGTAGGTAGATCTGTAGTAGTCTTAGCCATGGCAGTATTGATATATGTTTCGTCTTTAATCAAACGAATCTCTTCTCTTTTCCTTTCTAGAACTTCATAGAAGTCATTTAGCTCTCTTTCCGCTTTTGGAATCCTATCATGAAGCATAGCTAGCTTTTGATCTAAGAAAGACGATCTGGTAATCTTGCCGTCTGCCATGGCTTGATCTGATTGCTTCTGAAAAAGAATTTCCATAGTACGAAGTCTTACTAACCTTTCTTTTAAGACACCATATTGCCTACGATAAAATTCAATAGCAGCTTCTCCTTCACCAACTTGCTGCAGCAATTTATCTTCTTGTTTATCTCTAAAAACAGTGAGAGCCACATCTGTTTTCTCTGTGCAAGAGATAAGTGTGGCTCCTACTAGGACTGAACAAATGAGGATCTTTTTCATATCCCCATTTTAAATGGTTTCCTTAATCAATCAAATTAGATTCTTCAAAAGCATCTTCAACTTCGCTAGTAGCTTCTTCCATTTCGGCTTTGATTTTGCTTTTAAGATTAAGAAGCTTACTTTCAAAGTCTCCTAACTTTTGTTTCAATGAAAGAATTTCTTCTTGCTTTGTATTAAGTTGTGAATTTAAATCAGCTACAATAGTATTTTGTTCTGTAATTTTAATTTGCAAATCATTAACAGAACCTTGAATAGATGCTAATTCGGCATTTTTTGATTCTACTGTATTAGAGAGATCTGCAATAGATGAATCTTTAGATTCTAATTGTGATTGGAAAAAATCCCTTTCACCGCGCACAGCTTCTAAAACGGAACGCATAGCATCCAATTCTGCGGTTGAATTTGAAGAATTAGATACAAACATATCATAGTTTTGCTGCACAGAAGTTAATTGATTTTGCAAATCACTTACTCTGCCCCATGCCATATCCTTTTCGTTTACCATGTTTTGGTAATCTTGAGGATTTACATAGTTCCAAGTACTAGTCTGTGCTTCACTAAGATAATTGTTTAATTGTGATAACTCATTATTTTTATCATTAATGAGTTCTTGAATAATTTGTGTTACTCTATATTGATCCATAAAATTAAGCTAATAAGTCTTGTTCGACAGTTCCATTATAAACAATAGATACAGGTCTATTTCCATCCGACATCAAATGTTTAGTTGGGTCGATACCAATTTGATTATAGATAGTAGCGGCCATATTTTCAACGGTCAACGGTTTTTCTTCTGGTTCGGCGCCTGTAGCATTAGATGCTCCATGAATATAACCTTCCTTAAATCCACCACCAGCGAAGGCTACTGAGAATACTCTTGGCCAATGGTCTCTGCCGGCATCTTTATTAATCTTGGGTGTTCTACCGAATTCAGAAGATACCATTACGATTGTATCATTAAGCATTCCCCTTTGTTCTAGATCTTTAATTAACGCAGCATATGCTTGATCGAATGCTGGTAATTGATTTTTAATATTAGCACCGATAGCAGCATGATGATCCCAACCACCATAAACAACAGAAACGAATCTTACTCCAGCTTCTACTAATCTTCTTGCCATTAAGAATCTTTGACCTGCTTGTGTTTGACCATAAGCATTACGAATATGTTCTGGTTCTTTAGAAAGTTCAAATGCTTCTCTGGCTTGTTGGGAAGAAACAAGATCATACGCTTGTTGATAAAACTTGTTCATGGATGCAATAGCATCAGCACCTTCGATGGAACGGAAATGATTATCTACTGTTTCTAGAATGCTACGACGACGATTGAATCTAGCTTCATCTACACCTGCATTCATTTTTAAATCTCTAACAGCAAAATCTTTTGATGCAGGATCTGACCCCAATGAGAAAGGACCAAAGGCTTTTGAAAGGTATCCGGTTCCGGCGTCTTCAGAATTCATATTTGGAACACAGACATAAGGAGGCAGGTAATTTCTACTTCCGAATTCATGCGCTACAACAGAACCAAATGAAGGGTACTTAATAGCTGGTGAAGGGCGATATCCCGTAAACATGTTATGGGTACCTCTCTCATGGGCTGCTTCACCGTGTGTCATAGAACGAACAACTGTGATCTTATTGGCAATCTTAGCTGTTTCTTTCATATACTCAGAGAAGTGTACACCAGGAATACTTGTTTGAACAGATCCTAATGGACCTCTGAATTCAATAGGTGCATGGATTTTTGGATCCCATGTTTCTTGTGCAGCAGCACCGCCAGGCAAGTAAATGTGAATAATTGACTGAGCTTTAGCAGAAATCTTAGACTCAGATTGAGCTCTAAGAACATCACCGGTTGTTAGGCCCAACCCTCCGAAGAGGCCAGCATAGAGGAAATCTCTTCTATTCATATTATTATTTATCAATTATTTGGAAACTATTTCACCTAAATATTTTTATGGCTTTTGTATGGCAAATTAAAAGGCGTTTAGCAGGAGATCCTGGACCACCTACTGTTTTAGATCCGGGTGAATTAGCTTTTAATGAAGTAGATAACACTCTTTATATAGGAACAGAAATTCAAGATCTTTCTGGTACTAGTACAGAAACATTATCTACTTCAGCTATTCCAGTTCTCTAATCCATCCGGATGGTTAATCCGAATGGAGCTGTGTCTTTATTGTTGCCTCTAACCACAAAAATGGTATCACAATAGGTTGGATCACCAAATCCATTACCTGGATACAAATCTGTGAAATTAATATAAAGCTTTGCGTCAATAGAATTATCTTTCATATATTCATATGATGCATTGAAATCAGTACCGCCACCGCCCTTTACCCCATAAGTAGAAATATCTCTACCTTCATCAGCTCGGAAGACTTCGGGATTATATACAACCGTATCATAACTCCATACATGAATTTGATAATCACTATACTGTGACATAATACCATAAATCTCACTCAAGAATGCTTTTAAATCATCTTCATTAATAGACCCAGAAGCATCAATACCCACACAAATGTCTAGAGTTTCATCTCTCTTCATACCAGGTAATTTAAATGGTGTAGACATACCTTTCTTGGAAGGCGAAAGGAATGAATAATCAGAACGAATAGTACTTTGAATTTGATTACGAAGAATCTCTCTCCAATTCATTTTAGGTGAAGATAGCCCTTCAATAATACGACCCATTCCTTTTGGAATGTTACCAGCACAATTCTGGGCAGCAGCCATCAGCTGTGATTTGATTTCATCACGAAGCTTCTGCTTTTCTTCTTCTGACATACCTTCCATATTAGGACGCTTACCTTTACCCTTACCATCTTTCTCATCATCATCCTTACCACCAGAAAGATGTTCATCTAGAAGCTTATCTACCATCTCATCTAACGTCATTCCTGCAAATGTATTATTCTTATCCAATTCTTCTTTGATCTTATCATAGATTTGCTCAGCAGATAGATCTCTGAATTGTTGGTCTAAGAGAGTACCGGGAATTTGCTTTCCAATATTATTATCAGAAAGAATTAGATTAATAGCAAAGTCTGCAGCAACATTCCAAAGCTTAGGTTCTCTATTTCCTCTACGAATATGATGCTCAAAACAATTATGAAGCACTTCATGTGCATAAAGAAACACCGTCTCTTGTGTAGAGAGTGCATGAATGAATGCTGGATTATAAAAGAAATTACGACCATCTGTTGCAGCTGTATCACACCAATCTTCTGCACGAGTACGTTTGAGGTGTGGTACCATTTGACCAAAGAAAGGATGCTTAATTAGCAACGAAACAGCAGCCTTGACCAATTTTTCCTCAACAGCTGGAATATTAATATTTTCAATCTTTTCGAGCTTCTTTTTCATATGAATTATTTTATGGGGTTTCTAAAAGAAATGAGAGCTATCCATACACCCGTACAGATAGCTCTCATTTTTAGGCTACTTATCAATCATTACTATCAAAAACATACTTACCGTACTTATTAAAGAAATCATCAAACGAGGTTAGCTTCTTTGGATCAATATCCAATTCATAATTAGTCAAAGCTACCTTAGCACCCATGATAACCAATTCTGTAGGAAAATTATCCATCATGAAACGGAAGTAGCGATCAGCATAATCATGCCATTTCTTCGTCTTAGCATTTGCCAATTCTTTCAATTCATAACAGAGAGAAACCGTTAGAGAATACATTGCAGATACCTCACGACTTTCTTTGTTCTTAAGCTCTGTTACTTTACCTTCAAGAATATCAATTGCCTTAGGTAACTTACCGCAAAGCTTACGATGTGCTACGAACTTCAAAGCCAATCCATCCCCAATAGCTCCCGATACGAGATCTGTCAAAGAATTAACATCTTCATCTTCATCCCAGAGAAGATCAGATACGAAATTCCAGGTACGCGGACATGCAAAAGAACGAGATGGAGACTGCGGATCAAAATTGAAAAGATCTTGCTTTGCAAATGAAATATAACCAATAACGTCAGGGTGAACATTATGATTCACCGCCCAATCTACCCAGTCATCATTAGACACTGTCATTTCGAGATGAATAAACCGTGAAGCCAATGGAGCTGGCATCTTATAGGTAACGCCGCGATCACCTTCACGATTACCAGCAGCTACAATGTCTACACCATCTGGCAAACGATACTTACCTACACGGCGATTCAAGATCAACTGATAAGCTGCAGCTTGAACAGCAGGAGGTGCTGAAACAATTTCATCCAAGAAGACGATTGCTTTACTATTTGGATCATGCGGCAATTCACTTGGAGGTGCCCAATTCATAGTGCCGTCTTTTTCATTAAGATAAGGCATTCCCTTAATATCCGTAGGATCCCAGAGAGCCAAACGAATGTCGATCACTTCGCGGCCTTGTTCTGCACCGATTTGTGCAACGACGTCACTCTTACCGATTCCAGGAGGACCCCAGAGCATGATTGGGCGACGCTTAGACATAGCACGCTTAATTGCTTTGGTTGCTGATTTCGGACTGATGGTTCTGATTGTGGTATTTGATGTAGTAGCCATATGTTTTAATTGATGGTTAAATTTTAAGGGGTTTCTGATGCTTATCTGATGTGTGAATATTTTTTAAGTTCTTTTACGATTTCTTCTTTTCCATTCCAATGGAAACTTTTAACAAAACGACGAATCAATTTAAGATTAGTAATAATAATGCTCCTAGTTACAAAACGAGAGATCATCTCTAGATTGGTTTTAATGTCAATGGCGGTTTCATTATTGAATTCAGGTGCTGGTAGAGGTAATTGTGTAGTAGTAGTGCCCAACCCTTTATCAAAATAAAAATTTAAAATATCCTTTCGTTTTGTATATCGTTTATATGTGTTTCCAGTTTTTACATATAAGCCTTTATACTCTGTATTATGCCTGAAAAGATGGCAACCCCAATAACCCATTTTTTTATTAATATTATAATAAGAAGAACGCCAGCTTAGAGTAACATTCCAATCTGGTCCAAACACATCACTCTTTATTGGAGTACTGCAATGAAACCCATCATTCAAAATAGAAAAATACTCAGCATTTTTTGATTTTATCAAATCAAAAATAATATTGAAGTTATGTTTTTCATCTTGATCAATTTCTTTATTCAAAGTAAATGTTACTAATTTAAGTTCTTCCCAATGAGCTTTATCATATTTTGCGCGCCGGCTAAGTTCATTGAGCTTATCAATTTTATCAACTCTAAACATGTTTTTAATATATTGGGTTTCGAAACCCTTGAACTTATTAATCATGCAAACATTTCTCCCTTATCCTGATTATGAAAAATCTTTAAGAGTCTTGGATTATAGAAGACTCGGAAAACAAAGAGCTGAGGTTTTAGGTATTTTGAGATCATTCCAAATGAAGCCTGATCAAGATAAGACATTGGGGTTTAGAGATCCATGTAAATGGATGTGGTGGGGACACTTTAATCAGTTAGTAGAATATGGAATTGTTTCTTGCCAGGAATGGAAACGTAGAGGTTATAAAGATAACACGGAAGACCAAATTGCTTTTTATAAGGATTTCTTCTCTTCTAATAATGAATTGCCTTTTTGGTTTGGAGACGAAAAGATTCATTACACCCATCAATGTGTTCTAAAGAAAAAGGATCCAGTATTTTATGGAGATGTTTTTCCAAACGCTGATCCAGAAGTTGGTTATATCTGGCCAGATTGCAGGCATATGATAAAATGGAGTAAATAACAACATGAGTTCTTTTAAACAATTTTACACAGAGACTGTTAATAAATTTAATACTGAATGGCAAGATGCCAGAACAGATGCCAAGAAAATCAAAGATGTTGATGATAAAATTGCATTTGTAAAAAAGTTTATTAACGATAGCCCCACTAAGGCTAATTTAGGAAGAGTATTAAACTGGGCAAGAATGACAAAATTAGGTTATTCTACCTCTCCTGAAAAGCAGTCCAAGTTTGATGATTTTATTGATTACCTACAAAACAATGAAGAAAAATATTCCGGAGAAGATAAAGATGTTGATCTTTATGATATTTCAGAAGAGCGTTTTAAGAAAATTTATAAAGATTTGATTAATAGAAGAAATGATTTCCAACACGGCGGAAAGAGACCAGAAACCATGATAGCTTATCTAGCTAAGATGAAATCTGTAGCTAAGGAACGTGATATTGAATTACCTACAGATAAACAAGATTAATAAGTAACGGCAATTCTTCCTTCAAATATTCTTGATACAATATCGCCCGCAGTTTCATCTGCATCTGATGCTGTTTGTTTGGGTGGATATAATACTATGTTATAAGAAACATTAGGATTAAATACATCATCATAAACATACATTTCACCTCTAACGGTTACCATAACTGGTGTACTACCATACATGAATGATTTCAATTCATATGTAAACATATGAATTATTGTGCCATTATTCTGAAAAATTGTTGTATTTGGCCATCCACCAGAATCTATATAATTTAATTCCAGAGTAAAACTTTGACCTAAATTTTTATATTGAGTTGTATCATTTCTAAAAGTAGGGAGACTATACCATGGTGCTGCATATCTAAATTGTGATTCTGTAATATTCCAACTTGTAATAGTACCATTGCCATTTTGATTGTCACCACATTCAGGATGTATTTGCCTGAAATCACCCGCTGAAAGTATCGAAACTGACTGGTCTTGTGGTCCGTTAGCATATGTATTACCTCCGTCAGTTTGAGTATTAATAACGTAGTTGGTATTAGACGCGGGGGTTTGTTGTCTTTGCGTTATAGTGCCATCTGATACAGCCACAATTGTACCTCCGGTTACCATACCAGTATTCGGATCCGTGGTGCCGGTACCTGCTTGAACTCCTGTAACTACATTCACACTTGTAACTCTAACATTGCCTAATCGACCTCTTATTGTTCCGTCAGCACGGACTCCTTGTATGGATATTGAAGGTGAAAAATTTGATCTTGCGTTTGCTGGAGTGCCTGTGTAATTCCAACTAATTACACCTATATTATTTAAAAACATCTTTCTATATAAAACCGGCGATCCTAAATAGGGAGTCGACCAATCAGCATGACCCGCATTGCCTCGTGCAGCGTCAGCTATTTTAATTATTTTTTTCCATGGAGTTACTCCTGTTATAGTAATGGGATTAAAGACAGAACCAGCAGAATTAAATGTGGATAATTTACCGGTATTGGTAGCACCGTACCACCTAGGATCAAAACTAGATTGATATCTACCCAAACCTACTGAAACTGCTTGATACGGTTCCCACTTAGTTGTATTTCCATTGTATCGCAATAATGCGCCGTCCACAGCACCATCACCCGGCAATAAATCTTGTGGTTTGATAAATGGCGTATTATTTGTATTTGTTATAGAATTTGTAACAGTAATATTAGTTGCATTAACAGATGTAGCTGTTACTGTTCCATTAGGTACATTAAGATTTCCATTATTAACAGTTAACCCATTATTAGATATCAAAGAATTTCCCGTTATTGTTCCATTAGGCACATTCAACGAACCATTATTAACGGTAACTCCATTATTGGATACCAAAGAATTTCCCGTTATTGTTCCATTAGGAACACTAATGTTTCCATTATTAACGGTAACTCCATTATTAGATACCAAAGAATTTGCGTTAATTGCATCGGCATTTACCAAGGAACCTCCGGTTAAATCTAAATTTCCATTATTAACAGTTAAACCATTATTAGATATCAAAGAATTTCCAGTCACTGTTCCGTTAGGTACATTGAGGTTTCCATTTGCGACATTTAACCCCGTTTCTGCTGTGACGTGTCTGAATGACGCATATGCATTTAATCCTGAAATATCACCTTCAAAAGAAATGCCTTTATCTGTAGATATGTCACCGGATGCGTGAATATTATTTCCAGATCTAATATTATCTGTAGTAGTAATCTTCCCGTATACTGAAAGTCCTGTATCTATAGGAATGTTATCACCACCGATTACAATATTAGGAGAAGTAAATCTTTGTTGTTGTGTTACCTTTTCAATTCCCATATTTTTATTTATTAACAAAGCTTTGCATATGCTTTTATTTTTTTAATAGTTGCATAAATAGTGATACTGACCATGCCAGAGTATAGTACGATAAAAATAAAACGAAGAAGGGTAGGATCTGCGGGGGCCCCCTCTAGTTTAAAAAATGGCGAACTGGCCTTCAATGAAATAAATGACGTTCTTTACTATGGTAGTGGTGAAAATGGGAACGGAGATGCCACGAATATTATTCCAATAGGTGGTAGAGAATATTATACCATATCATATGATATAAACACTCCAGAGTCTTTAGTGGGAGGAGAAGATGTTAATTATTTTACTGTTCCATTTAATTTGAATGTAGTAGCTTGGACTTTATTAGCTACCGTTACTGGTTCTGTTCTATTAGATATACAAACTTGTGATTATGACAATTATCCCAATATGATATCTATATGTAACAACAATAAACCATTTATATCTAATGATATAAAGAATAGAGACTTAGATGTTTTGGATTGGGAAGAATATCTTCAAAAAGATAATATATTAATAATAAAAGCACTGTCAGCGGAAAATATTGACCGCGTGACAGTGCTTTTAAAATGTGAGAGGGTTTAGAACCCGATCATTACAACGAAGGTATTCAAATAACCTTCTTGTGATTGGCACGATTCAAGATTATATAAATAACCAACAGGTGCGCCCATGGACCAAAATTCTTGGTTTCCCATATCTTCACACAATTGTCCTATATCAACCGAACCTTCGCCTTCTTGCCAATAATTTAAATTTCCGTCTATATTTGTGTTTGCCATAATATTTTAGTTGTTAATTAATTTCCAATCATCTACGTAGATAGACCCGATGGTGCCATCACAATCTACATAAAATTCCATTATGCCATTTCCCTGCACAACTGGAGTTGTTGCGGTTACCGCAGTGTAAGTTGTTGTCTTGGGTATTGTATATAAAATATGATCTTGTGGAATTCCTATCGATGAATTTTTCTTAATAATCAATCTCGGATTATTTCCATTATAATCATTTGATACAGCTACATTTAATTTCACTGTTACATCATTTCCATCATTAATAGATACAAATTTACTACCAGATTTAAATTTATCAGTCGCAGAATATGGCGTTAATTTCTCAGCAACATTTCCTGCTGATAAAGTTGTATCAGTGCTTCGTTTTCCTAATCTTGTATATGATTCATGATTACCAACTACACCATTTTTATTCATGAATACTACACCCGCTGTTTTAATATTTCTAACAGGTAAACATGATAGATTTTGTACACCCGCACTTGTAATGGATGTATTTGTAAATTGATAAGACCCTAACACATAACCGCTCAAAGAAATGGAATATCCTGTAGTTACATTAGAAATAGTTGAATTATCGAAATTAAAATTTGAAAATTCTGTATCTCTAATATATAAGGGTATGCCAGTATAATTATTTGTTAATAAAGTACTTTTATCTAAAAATACTTTATTGAAATTTACTGGATTGTAACTCTTAGATGAATGTATAATTATATTTGGATTATTATTACCCATCAATGATGTTAATCCATTTATCTTAGTGAACCCCGAACCCAATTTAAATTGAGCATTGTTATTAGTACTATTTGCAATATAAACTCCGGATAAAATAGTTGTCATATTATTAATAATAAATCCTATTGTTTTATTACCTTCAATATACAAATCTTTTGCAGTTACAGACATTGATTCTCTGTAATCATTATTTGTACTGCTAATAGAAATACCGAAGGTAGTGTTATTAACACTGCTTATATTAGAGATAGTAGTATTTTCAATATTGGTATTTGATCCATCTACAAACATGCCGCCCGCAGTATTGTAATAATTTTCTATATTGTTTATATTAGTAGTACCTGTTTTTATTGTTCGTTTATATAATAAAACAGTATCACTATCAACTGTGAATGGAGTAATGGGTATTGTAATATTATTTTGCGAAGCATATACAGCCGATCTTAATACACGGAACCCATATACTGATTTTGATATTGAATCTAATGTCGAAGATCCAATAGCAATCCCTGCCACGGTACCATCAAATTCAAAGTTAGACGAATATGTGCCTAATCTTTCACCGTTAAAATATAATGAAATAACACCGTCTTCTCTGCACACTGCAATATGATGCCATATACTAAGAGGTGCATATGGTACAGTAACAGTAATTTTAGCGGTATTCGTACTTTCATTAGTATAGAATTTCAATACTCTAGTATTGACCACATAAGTTAATTTTATTGAGCCAATACCTTCAACTCCGGGATTAGTAACAAACAATCTAGATTCTTGTGTACTTGCTGCATTGAACTTAAAGAATCCTTCTATTGTAAAATCATCTTCAAATAAATAGCTAGAATTTTTATTCCACGAAATAGATTTTGTATACGATCCTGTGCATGTTTCTTCGGGGAAAGAATCGGCAAATGGCGTATCGAATGAAACCGTATTATTTGTTGCTTCATCATTTACAACAGTATCATTATTTGTTAAGTCTATATTTTCGCCTTTGCTAGGCGTAGCAAAATATAAACCGTGTGAAGTGTTCAGCCAATTTTTTATGCCGTTTACATATCCATCTACGTTATCTATGAATGTACCTCTACTACCATTTGCTATAGCAATGTTATTAGACATTACAACATCAGCATTTAATGAAATATTTTCAAAACGCAATCCATTTAACCCCGAACGCAATAGCAAGTTATTGGAAATATTAGAATTATATAATGATTTATTAATACAAAGTGCATCACCAGAATGATTATAGAAGGTATTATTTAATAAATTTAAATTATAGCATTTATCGAATAAATTATTTCCATTCACATTAGTGCTGCCTGTTCCATCTATATAGCACCCAGATAATAAAGCATATCCATCTTGATTAACATTGAATATTAATGATTCTGTAGTTACACCATCCATACCGAGATTTTCAAATTCAGTATCACAAATATAGCTATTTGATGATTTATCGAATTGTATCCAACCACGGCGTGAAGAATTTAATCCTTTAATTGATATATTTCTTGATGCATTTACTACTGTAGGTATACCATCATAATTTTGGTGAATATAAACTGATGCAGATGTTGTAGATAATCTATTATTAACTGTTGATCTTGCTGTTAATTCATCGAATTGTGCAGCAGCTGCAGATGTTGGTAACAATAATAAACTATCACCAGATAACCAATTAACAGGAGTTTCATTAAATGTGAATACAGTAGAGCTAGCTGCGTGTGATCCAGTTAGAGTAACATATCCTGTCTTTTGAAGACCTGCTACCTGTAAGCTACCACCATGCATAACATGTATTTTTGATTCGACAAGATTTACTGTTTTTTTGTAACCAAAACCGGCAGACAATACAAATTTACCACCCGCACCAATCTTCAATCCATTATTTGTAATGTTGATATTTGAATTGGTATTTGAAGGCGATGTAAGTACTCCGCCATTTTGTATAGATATATTATTTAAAAGAGTATCACTTAAGCTGTTATTAACAGTCAATTGTGTTTTTTCATTCCCATTCAAATATCCTGTTATAACAGTCTTTTCAATAGGACCTGGTTTATAATATAAAGTATCTTTTGCATTATTATAGAGAAATACCGTATCTGCTGTTGCTGATAATGTGGATGGTACTACTACTGTAGTAGTATTGAAATTTCCGTCATATAATGCGCGACCATCTATAATTCTTGTATTATATATATCTCCATAAAAAACAGCTTGCGCACCAAAGGCATCATCAACTCCTAAAGCACCAATAAGCATTGCGGTAGTTGATAATGGATTCATTTGCACATCAATATTAGCGGTAGATGCAGTTGTGCGCGTACCATTTACATACATTGATAAATTATTATTTTTCTTACATACAGCTACGTGTGACCACGCACTTAATGATCCCGCCGCAGACAAATTTATACCATTAGGTAATAATGAATTGCGCAATTTATAAGCACCATCGCTATAACATAAAGACAAATCATTAATTGATAGTATTGTTCTTTCAGTAAGACCAAATATTACCGTATTTTCTTTTGCGGAAGTAAGTGGATATACATATGTTTCTATGGTCCAATCTCCTTTGCTTTGGAAGTTTGTTAAAGGTGCCCTCAGGAAACGATTACCGGGTATAAACAATGAAGCGGTAGTGCCGGGAGCACTGCGTGATGGCAGTCGCGAAGAAGTCAAAGCATAAAAATTGGTTAAATTACCAGTTTTTGAATATTCAGTTATGCTAGATAATTTCTCTGCTGCAGATGTTATAATATGGCTATTTACTGGTGCGATAATATTGTTCAGCTTCAAAAACAATGATACGTTGCCCATATTATTAACACCCGTGCCACCATCTTGTGTTAATGTAGCCGCTGCACTAGGCAATGCATAATTGCTAGTATGAACACATTCTCCGTTAATAATTCTGATTGATGTTAATTTGCCATCATATCTACCTTTATTTCTAGAAGCATCACCATATATGCCTACGAAGGCACCATTTACAATACCATCATTGTAATTTACACTGTTAATAGCCGATGCATCAAATACCCCATCTCTATAAACAGAAAGTGTTGATCCTTTTCTTCCTATACCTACATGATGCCATATACCATCAGCATAATCAAAATTTGTTGAAAGAATATTAGTATTAGAAAATAATTGCAATTTTCTATCATTTCCTGTAGCATTAATGCATACATGTAATGCGCTCACAGAACTGACACTGCCTAGTGTAATGATTCTTCTGCTTAATGTATCATGACCAAATTTGCTACTTTTCATCCAAAAATCAATCCAAAAATCATTTGAAAAATCTAAACTTAGGCTAGCAGGTAGCTGTAAGTAATTGTTATTTTTTCTGCCATTAAATATCAAAGTATTTTCTTTATAATTTGTTGATGCATTTACGGTATCATCTAAAGATACTGCAAATGAATTTCCTTCTAATAAAATATTATTATTAGCAGATGCATCATATATTCCAGCTTTAATGCCATTAATTAATAAATTTGGACTCACTGTTAACAATGTAGCACCGAACCCAGTTGCACCATTATCTGTCAACGTTAGTGCTGAACTGGATGGTATAAAAAATTCATTATACAAACATTCACCTTTAGTTATTCTCACATCGGACATATATCCTTTGCAGTTATTCTCACCTAATTTAATACTATTATTATCATTAAACAAATTCAAACCCACATAAGACAATGTTCTGGCTGTTTTTCCATTAATAAATAATCTATAATTATTTGATGATCTTGTAAGTGCAATATGATTCCATTGATTTGTGAATGATCCCGTTCCGTTTAATGTTACGTCAGCAATATTATTATTGCCCAATTCAGCTCTTATTTCATTAGAATTAATAAAACTAAATTTTATACCGTCGGCTAAAGTATCTGTACCCTGCCATGTCAATAATGGCGTGTCACCAGTTGGATCACCTACTGCATAATACCAAAATTCAACGGTAAAATCACTACTTCCGAATGTATATTCGTCATTTTTTTCACTAACAGTAATTAAATCCCCTGTGCCATCAAAATATATACTTCCACCGTGAGAATATTTATTATATATTTCTTCGGGCGAAAATGGACTAAACTCTGCTGAAGGTGCTTGTGTAATAGATGCACCATTTAATAAATTAGGATATGATATGTCTGTAGCTGGGTTAGTAGATTTATCATCAGCTTCTAGAAGCAAAACATTCTCGATCAATGGATATTCGGTTGGTGTATTTCCATAAAGTGCACCACCGTTGCCATTGACTGTTAATGTGGATGTTGGCGGGGTAAAATCATTGACATAAAGTGCTTGATTTTTTGTAATACGCAAATCAGATATATAACCATCGAATACATTTATGGGCGTTGAAAAATCAGCACCAATTCGCATCGTGCCGCCTGTATATGTTTGATAAAATGATGTTTGTTTTAATATACCATCAACGTACAAATATACATTGAACATATTCATAACTACTGCAATATGATGCCAATTATTATCCAATTGTGTATCAGATATTATTAAATCACCGAACACGGGTATACCATTTTGCAAATTCAAATTAAAATAGCTATTAGCTATATTAAATATAGGTTGTTTAGCTAAATTTTTATTATTTGTTTTAACCCAGCATTCAATAGTAAATCCCAACCACGTCTGCGGATTAAAATCATTAGTATTTTCAAATTCAATGTAATCTGCATATACATTTTTATGGTTTATATAATTAGGTGAAAATGCATATGAATATTTTTTGGTATCTATCAATGATCGCTGTGTTGCAACAGATGATTTATTAGATATGGGCCCGGGAAAGGTTGAATATATTGTCCTATTATACGAACTTTCATCCTTAAACTGGCTATGAGTCGAATCGAGACTAGATGCATCAACATTACCATCAATACAAAATACTGCATCTTTCAAATAATAATCTCTAGCAGTGATAGAAAAATTAGATGTATAAACAGCTTTATTTAATAATGTCACATTATCAATGTGACCATAAAAATGCCCGTTGCCGTCATTTCCTATATAAATTGGTTGACTGTCCGAAAAAATAGGACTAGCTAAATTTACAGAAGATAATAATACTCCATTGACATAAGCTTTTAATGTATTATCAACTGAGACAAACGCCATGTCATATATATGTGTTGATCTACCCCCCCAAAGCCCCATATCATCATTTCTTATCATGAAAATACTATTCCAAGTAGTTCCATTTGTTGAATATCTAAAAGTAACACCTCTAGAGGCTGCTGCTATAGCAGTTCTTCCGTCATATTCTAATCTAAATGATCCTACGGCGGAACCAAAGCTTTTTGAAACTATAGCTCCACGCCCAAAATACATGTCACTAAATATTTGAAATCTACAGCGTAATGTAAATTCTGAAGAATTGAAATTTGTATTTAATATTGATATACTGTCATTTACGCCGTTAAAGTAAATTACTTTATCATCTTCCCATTTGCCTACTACATAAGCTGGGGGTGTATTTGACACTATTTTTGGCGCGCCACCTATTATCAAATCATTATTTCCGGATCTATCAAATATTTGTTTGTTTTTATTATTGAAATGCAATAATAATTGTGTGCCTGATATAGCTGATAATGGAATATCAGCTTCCGGTCTTGTAAAATCACCAGTATATACTGCTGTATTAGTAATTCTGAAATTTTTTAATGATAATCCATCTAAATTTTCATTCAATAAAAAACTCGAACCTATATACTGCCTATTACCAAAACTAAATGTTGTTGCAGCGGTACCATAAGAACCTTGCAAAATTCCATCTAGATATAATTTAATGGG
>Ga0315906_10003404_pt1 | contig 21129 bp, 19 predicted proteins | sample LakEriMetagenome_4_FD_203526 | JGI IMG/M metagenome (GOLD analysis project Ga0315906, IMG submission 203526) | Freshwater fungal communities from buoy surface, Lake Erie, Ohio, United States - Buoy 2 MA122 | ecosystem: Environmental > Aquatic > Freshwater > Lake > Lake biofilm | place: USA...
TGGCGCGTGGCGAAGATGTCATGATCAACGATTTCGGTAAGTTCAAGAAGGTTGATCGCAAGGCACGTATGGGTCGTAACCCATTCACCGGCGAGACAATCAAGATCAAGGCTTCAAAGAAGGCTCGTTTCTTGCCAGCTAAGGCTCTCAAGGAAATCGTTGCTGGGGATCGCAAGCTCGCTCCAGCTCCAAAGCCAGAACCAAAGCCAGTTGCTAAGCCTGTAGCAAAGAAGGCAGCTCCTAAGAAGGCTGCTAAGAAGAAGGTTGTTAAGAAGGCAGCAAAGAAGGCTCCTAAGAAGGCAGCGAAGAAGGTTGTTCGCAAGGCCGCTCCTAAGAAAGCTGCTAAGAAGGTTGCAAAGAAGAAGAAGTAATCTCTTCTTTAATAAGGCCCACGCTCTGAGCGTGGGCCTTATTTTTTTACCTTAATTTCTCTGGCCAGCAGCCCACAAAGTGCTGTGCCCGACTTAGAATTACTCCATGTCGAGATCAGGTGCTGGGAGTTCCAAGCCCCTCAAGATTCGCTTCAACCCTCCTACCGGCTATCCATTAGGTGTAAATCCGACATTTCGATTCTGTGCTTCGATCCTCATTCCCATCATGAAACTCGTCGCTCGTTATGACTATCGCGAAGGTGTGAAGATTCCAAAGAGTGGTCCGGCCATTGTCGTTTCCAACCATGTCTCTTATATGGATGCCTTCGCTCTCGCATTCCTTCTCTACTCACATGGGCGTGCGCCAAGATTTCTTGGAAAGTCCCAAGTTTTTAGAGTTCCTATCATCGGCAAAATTCTTTTGGCGGCAGAACAGATTCCCGTTGAACGAGAGAGTAAAGAAGCTCGCGTTGCACTGCAATATGCACTTCGATTACTTGAGATGGGCCATCTCGTCGGTGTCTATCCTGAAGGAACGCTGACTCGAGATAAAGAGTATTGGCCAATGATTGCTAAGACCGGTGCTGCGCGATTGGCAGTCATTGCAAAAGTACCGGTGTACCCAGCTGCACAGTGGGGGACGCAACAAGTCTTACCTCCGTATAGAAAGAAATTGCGCATCTTTCCTCGAGCGACTGTGCGCTATCGCGTAGGCGAGCCGGTAGACCTCTCCCGTTGGTATGGAAAAGAGGAAGACCCTGTCGCGATGGCTGAGGCGACGGCGCATATTATGAGAGCGATAACTGTGCTGCTCGAGGAAATTCGCGGCCAAGAACGTCCTGCGACTATCTTTGACCCTCATACATCCGATTTACCCCGCACGGGTAATTTCAGAAAAGGTGCGAAGAAGTGAAGAGCAGAATTACAGTCTTCGGTGCAGGAGCGTGGGGTTCAACCCTTGCACAAGTGCTCTGCGATGCTGGTAATGATGTTCTGCTCTGGGGTCGTAACGCCGAGACCATTGGCGAAATCAATGACTCACATACAAACCAGCGTTACCTTGCGGGCCAAGTGCTGCCATCAAATCTGCGTGCAACTACCGATCTTGATGAAGCTTTTGCCTTCAGCCAGACATATGTCCTTGCTATTCCATCCACTCAGCTACGAGCAACGCTCAATGAATGGAAGGGTCGTTTCTCAGCAGATTGCATGATCGTGAGTACTCTCAAAGGTATCGAAGTTTCTACGATGCTCCGCATGACAGAGATCATTGAACAGGTGCTCGGTAAGCATAAAGTTGCGATTTTAACTGGACCAAATTTGGCTGATGAACTTATTCTGCGCCAACCAGCTGGAGCCGTAGCGGCTTCAACGTCTCAGGCAGTTGCAGATGAGGTTCGGGAACTCTTTCGCACGCCGTATTACCGCGTGTATACATCAGTGGATTTACTTGGTTGCGAGTTAGCAGGTGCTGTAAAGAATGTAATTGCCCTAGCTGTGGGAATCTCGATTGGTATGGGTTTTGGCGAAAATACTCAAGCGATGCTCATTACTCGTGGACTCAATGAAGTTGCCCGCTTGTGTGCTGCCCATGGTTCTGATCCGCTAAGTGCTGCCGGTCTTGCAGGAATGGGTGATCTCGTTGCAACATGTGGATCTCCACTTTCACGCAATCGAACGTTCGGCGAACTTCTTGGAAAAACTGGATCGATGGATATGGCAATCGCACAAGGTGCCAAGACAGTCGAAGGCGTTGCTTCATCTGGTGCCATCGTCGAGATTGCACACCGCGTCGGAATTGAAGTTCCTGTCATTGAGGCAGTTGCCGATATCGTTAATGGTTCGCTGAGCCCAGAGCAGGCTTTGACTCGCTTAATGGAGATCACCACGCAAGCTGAAAACTTCATTCGATGACAACGCGCGTAGCAATCATCTGTGGCGGACGCAGCAGCGAACATGAAATTTCTTGTACATCAGCTGGGGGAGTACTCAGCGCTATTGATCGCTCGCTATACGAGCCTGTGGTTATTGGTATTACGCAATCGGGCAAATGGGTAATTATTCCCGAGGGTCACGGGCTATCTATAAAAAATGGTGTTCTTCCTAAAGTCCCAGCAGATGGCAAGCCAGTTTCTGTTTCACCCGAAGGATTCGCAGTTGATGGAAAATCTCTAGGTATTGAAATCGTCTTTCCAGTTTTACATGGCCCCTATGGCGAAGATGGAACTATTCAGGGACTACTTGAGATCGCCGATATTCCATTTGTGGGATCTGGCGTTTTGGCATCAGCTGTTGCTATGGATAAATCTTTTGCCAAACCCATCTTTTCGGCACATGGAATTGCAGTTGCAGAAGGTTTAGTTATCCGTAAATCTGAATGGAAGACCAATAAAGAGTCACTTTCTAAGGAGGTGGCAACACTTGGCTATCCCGTCTTTGTAAAACCAGCGCGCGGTGGTTCAAGTCGTGGAACCACAAAAGTTAAATCTGCCGAGCAATTGGCCGCTGCAGTCGAAGAGGCACATCGCTTTGATCCTAAGGCGATGGTCGAAAATGCAGTGATCGGTCGTGAGATTGAGTGCGCTGTGTTGGAAATCAACGGTAAACCAGAAGCTTCTGTCGTTGGGCAGATTGAGATTGACTCCAAATTTGAATTTTATGATTTTGAGGCGAAGTATCTCGATGGTGCAACGAGTATCACCTTGCCAGCACCTATTTCAGAAGCGATCGCTGCCCAGATTCAGAGTAAAGCGGTGGATGCATTTATTTCACTTGGCTGCAGTGGCCTAGCTCGCGTTGATTTTTTCTTAACTCCAAATGGTGAAGTAATAATCAACGAACTCAATACGATGCCAGGATTTACAGCAACCTCAGTTTTCCCCAAGATGTGGGCAGCGAGTGGTGTGAGTTATACAGAAGTGATTACGCACCTGCTCAAGAGCGCGCTGATGCGAAATAACGGAGTGCTAGGTAATTAGTAAGTAGTCACAGGGCAGGTTAGAGTGCGAGTAATTCCTGGCACCGCCTGAACTTTTGCAAGAATTGAACGCCCGAGATCTTCCATTGATGGAGATTCTGCGCGCATAATCACATCGTAAGGTCCAGTAACTCCCTCAGCCAGTGTTACACCTGCGATTGCTCCAACTGCTGTGGCAACAGATGATGCCTTTCCGACTTCGGTTTGAATCAAGATAAATACCTGAACAGACATCATGTTTTCCTTTCGTTGAAGTTAACTTCGCTATGACCAAAAGGTACCTCATCATCTAGGCTTGGCGCTATGGCATTTTCCGAGCAGGAGCTCCTTTCAGTGGTTGCCTCTGTTTTCCAGCCCGATTCGTCTGCTGCCTCTGCTGACATTCTCATCGGAATTGGCGATGATGCAGCCGTTGTGCGCGGAAGTTCTCAGCAAGTGATCACAACCGATGTTGCCGTCGAAAATGTTCACTTTGATAAGCGTTGGTCAAATGCCTTCGATATTGGCCGCAAAGTAACCGCTGCAAATATTGCAGATATTCTGGCAATGGGTGCAAAGCCTGAATATCTTGTTGTAGCGCTCTCGTTAGTGGGAGATGAAGGCCTCGAGCGCGTTCGCGAACTAGCTGAAGGAATCAAGTATGAAGCCGATAAGACAGGTACACAGGTTGTCGGCGGTGACATTGCTCGTGCAACTGCAATCTCAATTGCGATGACCGCTATTGGAAGTGTTAAAAGTGCAATCACGCGGTCAGGAGCGCAGGTAGGAGATGGAATCTATATTTCTTCTCTTACAGGTTGGTCAGCTGCCGGTCTACACATGCTTAAGCATGATGTTGAAGCAATTCACGCGGTTCATGCCATGGCTCTTAACGAATTTCGCGCACCGTCACTAGATTATGGAATCGACTTCAGTCGAGCACATGCGCTTACAGATACCAGCGATGCCTTACTTATCTCGAGTCAATCTATCGCCGAGGCATCTGGAGTGAATCTTCACATTAACCCTGCGTTGATCGAAAACGCATATGAGTTTAAAGAACTCTCGCTACTTGCCCAGTCGTTAGGTGTTGATGTCTTCGAGTGGATACTCGGCGGCGGCGAAGACCATGTATTTCTGGCTACTGGCATCGATCTTCCTGGAATCCGCATCGGCGATGTGAGACAAGGCTCTGGCGTTACTGGCCTGGAAATGAAAAAAGCGCCACAGATGTGGCGCCACTTTCAATAAAGTTTCAATTAAATGTATTAGCGGGTAACTTTTCCAGCCTTGAGACATGAAGTACAGACATTCTGACGCTTTGTTGAACCGCCAACGAGTGTGCGTACACGCTGAATATTTGGATTCCAGCGACGACGTGTCTTTACCTGAGAGTGTGAAACATTGTTACCGAAGCTGGGCCCTTTGCCACAGATATCGCATGTTGATGCCACAGCAGTACTCCTTTTATTTCTTCATTCGTGAATTCTTGATCATGTGACGAACCAAGCCTTACGGCCGATCCGGCAGGGCAGAAGGGTATCAAGATATGGGGTTAGTCGGCCAATCGCCATAAAAATGCGCTCACATGGAGCATCTACGCGAGAGAATAGCGAGGTGGCGACCCTGGACTCCAAACTCTCATCAGTCCTTGGTGATCGCACAGCTAAGGCACTCGATACAACTTTCGGCTATCGCACTGTGGGGGATCTTCTCCATCACTATCCACGCCGCTATTTAGTGCGAGGTGAACTCAGCGATATCGCAGCCCTTAATGAGGGCGATGAAGTAACAATTCTTGCGGAAGTATTTAGTGCATCAACCCGGCGCTTTGCTGCTCGTAAAGGAAACATGCTTGAAGTCGTTGTTACAGATGGAACATCCAAACTTTCGCTTACTTTCTTCAACCAAGCATGGCGTGAGAAAGAACTAAAAGTAGGGCAACAGGGTCTCTTTGCCGGGAAAGTTGGTGTTTTTAATGGCAAACGACAACTAGCCCATCCTGACTATGAACTTATTCCCGACGGAAACGATGTTGATGCAGCCGTTGAAGGCTTTGCTGGCAAATATCTTCCGATGTATCCGGCATCTGCAAAGTTGCCTTCTTGGAAAATTTCTCAATGTATTGAGCTCTGTATCGGTGGTTTGGATGAGATTGTTGACCCGATTCCGCAATCTATTCTTGATAAACATAAGTATCCCTCGCTGCAGCAAGCACTTGTGCAGATCCACCAACCAGTGGATTTAGAGAGCGCCGAACTGGCACGTGAGCGACTGACTTTTGATGAGGCATTTATCTTGCAACTTTTACTCGTCAGTCGCAAAGAGAAGATGAAGTCACTCGATGCAATTGCACGTCCTAGACGGGATGGAGGAATACTTTCAGCCTTTGATCAATCGCTGCCCTTTGAACTCACAGCTGGTCAGATAGCTGTTGCTGCTGAAATTGAAAGTGATCTCGCTCAGTCACATCCTATGCATCGTTTATTGCAAGGCGAGGTTGGTTCTGGAAAGACGGTCATTGCACTGCGAGCTATGTTGGCCGTTGTTGATAACGGAGGACAGGCAGCACTCCTTGCTCCAACTGAAGTGTTGGCCGCACAACATCTTCGTACTATCGAAAGACTCATGGGTGAGCTCGCCCATGGTGGAATGATTGGCGCACCAGAGTTTTCTACTCGCGTAACACTGATTACTGGATCTCAAAGTGCTGCAGAACGTAAAGATGCACTCGCACTTGCCGCTAGCGGTGATGCCGGCATTGTTATTGGCACTCACGCCCTACTGAGTGCATCAGTTGAGTTTGATGACCTTGGATTGATCGTTGTGGATGAGCAACATCGATTCGGTGTTGAACAGCGTGATGCCCTTAAGGGAAAAGCAAAGATTCCACCGCACTTACTAGTGATGACTGCAACCCCGATTCCACGCACGGTTGCGATGACAGTCTTTGGTGATTTAGATGTCTCAACTTTGCGCGAGTTGCCTTTGGGTCGAGCGCCAATAACCACCCATGTTGTGAATACTTTGGAAAAGCCGGCATATCTTGAAAGAGCATGGGAGCGCATCTGCGAAGAAGTATCGCAAGGTCATCAAGCCTACGTAGTTGCTTCACGAATCAACGCAGATGTCACCGAAGATGCTGATATCGACTTCCTTCTGGGGACAACATCACTTGAGCTAGCAAGCGTTGATGAGTTAGCGCCAAAACTTGCAACTGGTGCGCTCAAAGGAGTTCGCGTGGCACCATTGCATGGTCGTCTTTCCACCGAGCTTAAAGAGGCGACGATGAGCGCATTTGCAGCACACGAACTCGATGTTCTGGTCTCAACTACCGTCATCGAAGTCGGCGTCGACGTGCCCAATGCAACGGTCATGGTGATCATGGATGCAGAACGCTTTGGTGTCTCGCAGTTACATCAATTGCGCGGACGCGTCGGTCGCGGAACATCTCCTGGTCTCTGCATTTTGATCACAACCGCAGTTGTAGAAACACCAGCTCGGATACGCCTTGAAGCAGTTGCTGCAAGTACAGATGGTTTCGAACTTTCACGAATTGATCTAGAGCAGCGTCGTGAGGGAGATGTTTTGGGTGCCGCCCAATCTGGTTCTCGCTCACATCTGCGCCTCCTTCGAGTATTGCGTGATGAAGATTTGATTCTGACCGCCCGCGCAGATGCACAAGAGTTATTGGCTAGTGATCCTGAACTGTCCAACAACGGGCAGTTAGCTAGAGAGTTCGCTAAAGTTGAAGATGACGCAGCTTCCGATTTTATAGATAAGGGTTAGGTTAATGAGAATTATTGCTGGCCGAGCTAAAGGCAGAAACATCTCTGTAGTTGCTCAATCAACTCGACCAACCTCAGATCGCGCACGCGAAGCCCTCTTCTCCTCACTCACCTCAGAATTTGGCGACTTTGATGGACTTAATGTTTTAGATCTCTACTCTGGCACTGGCGCAATTGGTCTTGAAGCACTTTCACGAGGTAGTTCGACTGTACATTGTGTGGAAAATAATGAAAAGGCATCCGCGTCGATTCTTGCAAACTATGAGGGAATCAAGAGTTCACAATTTCCAGGCAATTTCCATCTCTATTCAATGCCCGTTGATCGTTTTCTAGAAGGTCCTGCACCAATGCAGTATCACTTCATCTACATTGATCCACCTTATGATTTTTCAGATTTTGAAATTATTGAAAATCTCATTGCATTAGTTGAAGGAAAATTCATCCATCCCGATGGGCTAATCGCGATAGAGCGAAATAGCAGAGTTCGAGAGTTGAGCTGGCCGTATGGACTCGAGCAACTACGTGAAAAAAACTATGGGCAAGCAACGATTTTCTACGGTGTTCCTACGCCTGAAATGGATCTCGGCTGATCTTCTTGCTAGCGTTTGCCATATGAAACGCGCTGTCTGCCCTGGATCTTTTGATCCTTTGACCTTTGGGCACCTGGATATCATCGAGCGAGCTAGCGCTCAATTCGATGAGGTAGTCATCGCTGTCTTAGTAAACCGAACCAAGTCGAGCATGTTTACAGTGCAAGAGCGTATGGAAATGATTGCAAAGACAACTGCACATCTGCCAAATATTCGCATCGACTCCTGGTCAGGACTACTTGTTGAATATTGCAAGAGCAACGATATTCAAAGCATCGTAAAAGGGTTGCGCGCTGTTACTGACTTCGATTATGAGTTGCAGATGGCCCAAGTGAATCTGCAAGCTTCCGGTGTTGAGACCATGTTTATGGCAACAGCTCCAGCACACTCCTTCCTTTCATCTTCTCTTGTTAAAGAACTTGCCCATTACGGGGGAGATGTTTCATCAATGGTTCCAAAGATCGTGAACGAGGCTCTTAAGGCTCGCGTAGCAGAAAGTGGTAACTGACCATGGATTCAATTGAAAAACTCAATGCCGCAATCACTCTGATTGAAGAAGCACGTGGAGTTCCACTATCTGCTTCTTGTGTAGTTCATCGTGGAGAAATTCTAGAAATACTAGATGGCGCCCGGGTTGCTCTGCCTACAGATCTAGACCAGGCAATTGAAATCATCTCTTCACGCGATCTCATTATTGAAGAAGCGCGCACGAGTGCAGAGCACTTAATTGCCACAGCACGTGAGGATGTTGCACGCATGGTTGAACAGACTGCGATCGTTCAATCAGCACGCGATGAAGCACAGCGGATTCTTGATGATGCTCGCTTACTTGCTGCTGAAGAGCGTGCCGAGGTTGAAACTTATATTGATGGACGACTAGCCACACTTGAAGTAATTCTGAATAAGACAATGGAAGCTGTCGCACGAGGCCGCGAGCGCCTCGAAGGTGCTGACGATAAGGATATTCTCTCGCAACTTTCTGAAGAAAAATAAGAGTTGTCACAGTGGTCAAGCCGTCCCATATTTACCATCTCAATACGCATGAGGTTCCTCGTCGCGCGGGTGAGATGAAGGAGTACCAACTCGATCTCATTGTGCCCGAACCATTAGGCGTTCCGTTGATCTCCGTGCAGATTGGATCTATCGTTGAAGTGGATGCGCGCTTAGAGGCTGTCACCGAAGGAATTCTGCTCAGCGCTGAGATCTTTGCCGTTGCAACCGGTGAGTGCATTCGCTGCTTAGACCCAGTTGAACTAGAAATCGATCGCAAAATTCAAGAGCTCTACCTCTATGAAGATGATGGAAGCAAAAAGAAGGGCCACTCTAAGAAGAGTGCGCCCGTTGAAGAAGATCTTGATGAGGTTGAACTTCTCTATCTCGATGGAGTCATCATGGACCTGGAACCACCGATCCGCGATGCCATCGTGCTTGATCTACCCGTGAATCCACTCTGTGAGCCCGACTGCATGGGGCTCTGCCCGGATTGTGGGCAAAAGTGGGCCTTGCTGCCGCAGGACCACGCCCATGAGGTCATCGATGCTCGATGGGCCGGTCTGGATGGTCTGGATTTTAAGAATTCGGACTCTTAGGGGATACTTCTCCCATACATTACCCCGCTCGACACCCCGCTCGAGTACATATTTTTTAAAAGAAGGACGGTTTACCTCATGCCAGTACCAAAGCGAAAGATGTCTCGTTCGAAGACACGTTCACGTCGAAGCATGTGGAAAACAACTGCTGCAGCACTTGCGAATTGCCCACAGTGCCAGCAACCAAAGTTGCAGCACACAGCATGCCCAACCTGCGGTACATATAACCGCCGCCAAGTTATAGACATCTGATCGAAGGCTTGTGCTGTTCTCTGATCTCACGAAGGCTCTCGGCGTTGAGGTTGATCCGCAACTCCTTGAGTTAGCTTTAACGCACCGCTCTTTTGCTTATGAAAATGGCTCGACACTCACCAATGAGCGATTAGAGTTTCTAGGAGATTCAGTCCTTGGACTTGTCGTTACAGAAGAGCTTTACCTTCGCTATCCAGATTTAGATGAAAGCCGTCTCTCTCCACTGCGTTCTGGCATAGTAAATATGCGTGCGCTCGCAGATATCGCTCGCACCCTGGAACTCGGAAAATATATTCGCCTTGGAAAAGGTGAAGAAGTTACCAATGGTCGGGATAAGAACTCATTGTTAGGAGATGCGTTAGAGGCACTCATTGGAGCCATCTATATCGATTCTGGTTTTGCAACTGCATCGGCTGTTATACAACGACTTATCAAGAGCACCCTCGAAGAAGCGATGGCAAAAGGTGCGGGCCTTGATGGAAAAACTGCCCTACAAGAGCTCGTTGCATCCCTGGGAAAGGGAACACTCGAGTATCTGCTCGCTGAAAGCGGCCCAGATCACGACAAATCCTTTACTGCTACTGCAGTGGTCGGGGGAGTAGAGATCGCGCAAGGAGAAGGAAAAAGTAAGCGTGAAGCCGAGCAAGCCGCGGCCCGTAGTGCCTACGAAAAATTGAGCTCATAAACCGATAGGTTTGCCCACGTGTATTTGAAGAGCATCACCCTCAAGGGCTTTAAGTCCTTTGCCTCAGCGACGACTCTTCGCCTTGAGCCAGGAATCACCTGCGTGGTTGGACCAAACGGCTCTGGAAAATCAAACGTTGTTGATGCGCTCACCTGGGTTATGGGTGAACAAGGTGCAAAGTCTCTGCGCGGTGGAAAGATGGAAGATGTAATTTTCGCTGGAACTTCCGGGCGCGCTCCTCTTGGTCGAGCAGAAGTTTCGCTGACAATTGATAACTCAGATGGTGCACTGCCGATCGAATATAGCGAAGTAACTATTTCGCGCATACTTTTCCGAAACGGTCAGAGTGAATACCAAATAAATGGTGAAGCATCGCGCCTTTTGGATATTCAAGAACTCCTAAGTGATTCAGGCATTGGCCGCGAAATGCACGTCATCGTGGGCCAGGGCCAGCTTGATGCAATCTTGATGGCAACTCCTGAAGAGCGTCGAGGATTTATCGAAGAGGCTGCCGGAGTTCTTAAGCACCGCAAGCGTAAAGAGAAGGCGCTGCGCAAGCTCGACTCTATGCAGGCAAACCTTGCTCGCGTGCAAGATCTCACCGTCGAACTTCGTCGCCAACTTCGCCCGTTAGGCAAGCAGGCAGAGGTTGCTAAGAAGGCTGCAACGATTCAAGCCGATCTTCGCGATGCCAAGCTGCGCCTTTTAGCCGATGACTTTATTAATTTATCAAAGACACTCGATGCTGAAGTTGCCGATGAAACCGCGCTACGTGCTCGCAGATCTGAAGTTGAAGGCGAACTCGAAACAACTCGCCGTCGCGAAGAATCACTTGATGAGCAATCCGCTTTTGAAAGTCCACTTTTGATTCAAGCACAAGAAAACTTCTACTCACTTTCAGCCCTTCGCGAGAAGTTCCGCGGCACTCAATCACTTGCCCAAGAACGCTCACGTTTCTTAGCAGAAGAGGCAGAAGAAGCTCGCAGTGCGGGCCGTGACCCTGATGCACTTGAACGAGAAGCAGCAACTCTTCGCAGTGAAGAAAGTGCGCTACGTACAAGTGTTGAAGCCGCACGAGCGCACCTGGTTCAATCTACGCAAGAGTTAGCAAATGCTGAAGCTGGACTAAAGAGCGAAGAAGATAAAATTGCTGCAGCACTTCGAGCCATTGCAGATCAACGCGAAGGAACTGCTCGACAAGAGGGCCACATCAAATCTCTTGCTGCTCGCCTTGATGCAATTGCTGAAGAAATCTCACGTCTGGCTAAGGCGCGCGATGAGGCTCAAGCACGAGTAGATAGTGCATCCCGTGAGTACTCAACTCTTGAGATGGAGATTGCAGGAGCAGATGCCGGCGAACAGGGCTTGGATTCACTTTTTGAGCAAGCAAAGCGCGAGTTAGATGTTGCAAAAAAGAAGCATTCAGATCTGATTGATCTTGAGCGCAGCACTGAACGTGAAAAGAATGCGACTGAATCAAAGCTTGAAGCGATGCGAATTACATCAGGCAATCGAGATGGTGGCGCGGCCCTCGTACGTGATTCTCGAGGTATTTCAATTTTGGGTTCTATTGCATCACTTATTCGAATTGATGCTGGCTGGGAAGCAGCAACTGCATCAGCTCTTGGTTCCCTAGCTGATGCAATTGTTGTACGTGATCTGAACGCTGCGGTGAGCGCGCTGACAACTCTGCGTAGCGAGAACTTAGGTCAGGCCGATGTTCTCGTCCACGATGGAAATAGCACACAGGGCTTGGCGATTCCACAAGGGCTAACACCACTGCTGCAGCACATTCACACAAGTGAGATTGATGATCTACTTACATCTCTACTCGCGACCACTGTTGTTGCTAACGATGCTCGTGCTGCTCAAGAAATTCTACGCAGCCATCCACAATTAACCGTTGTTACCCGCGATGGTGACGTGCTCACAAGCCGTAGAGTTCGTGGCGGATCTCAATCTTCATCATCACTTATTGAAATTAACGCACTCATTGAGGAACTTTCGACAAAGCTCGAAGGTCTTAACCATGAGTGCAACCGTCTCACATTTGAAATTTCAACTGCTGCACGTGAAGTAGAAGGCAAGCAGGGTGCATTCGATGTAGCGCTATCGCAACTTAATGAATCAGATGCGCGCATTGCTGCAATAACAGAGGCACTCGCGGTATCGGGTCAGAATATGAAATCAGCTAGCGCCGAAGTCGAGCGACTCAACCTTGCTATCTCTGAGGCCAGTGCTGCAAAGTCTCGCGATGAGAATGAACTCAGGGTTGCTTCCGAACAATTACAGCAGCACGGTGAGATTGCAGAGCCAGATCATCAACTAGCTCAAACACTTCGCCAAAAAGTTTCTTCAGCTCGCACAACAGAAGTTGAAGCTCGTTTAGCTGTGCGAACAAGTGAAGAGCGAGTGGACTCACTTGCAGCCCGTGCTCAAGCACTTGAAGATGGCGCACGAGCAGAGCGCGAAGCATCAGAGCGGGCAGTATCGCGTCGCGGTGCACGTGCACGCGGTGCGTTGATTTCTCAGGCGATTGCAGAAGCGGCCTACGAAGCGTTGATTCATATTGAACGTTCAATTGCTAAAGCATCTGCAGAGCGCGCCCGTCTTGAGAGTTCTAGAAGCGATCGTGAAGGTGAGACTCTTACAGTCCGTGCCCGCAGTCGTGAGCTCACACTTGAACTCGATCAACTTACATCTAGCGTTCATCGTGACGAGATTGCTCGTGCAGAGCAGCGCATGCGTATTGAAGCGCTCGAGACCAAGGCGGTAGAAGAACTTGGTATTGATGTCACAACACTGGTTAATGAATATGGTCCAGATAAAGATGTTCCAACCTTTATCGAAACCGAAAGTGGCGAGATTGTTGCAACTGAAATGGTTCCTTATCGCCGCGATCAGCAAGAAAAGCGTCTTGCCGCCACAGAGCGCTCACTGACGTTGCTTGGAAAGATCAACCCACTTGCCCTTGAAGAGTACAGCGCGCTTGAAGAGCGTCTGAAGTTCTTAGCTGAACAACTTGAAGACTTGAAGAACACGAAGAAAGATTTGCTCGACATCGTTAAGGAAGTCGACGATCGCGTTCAGCAGATCTTTATGGAAGCCTACGAAGAGACGGCTAAGCAATTTGCCGAAATCTTCCCTCGCCTATTCCCAGGTGGCGATGGTCGTTTGATCTTGACCAACCCTGATGATCTTCTGAATTCGGGTGTCGATGTCGAAGCGCGCCCTCCTGGAAAACGCGTCAAGCGTCTCTCACTTCTCTCAGGTGGTGAAAAGTCATTGACCGCCGTTGCGATGCTGGTTGCGATCTTTAAGTCTCGCCCAAGTCCGTTCTATGTTTTGGATGAAGTAGAAGCAGCCCTGGATGATGTGAACCTTGGTCGTTTGCTTGGAGTTCTTGAAGAGCTACGCGAGAGCTCACAGCTGATCATCATTACTCACCAGAAGCGCACTATGGAGATTGCAGATGCACTCTATGGAGTGACAATGCGTGGCGATGGTGTGACGGAAGTTATTTCACAACGCTTACGCGAATCCGAAAACGCATAACTTAAGGTCGCCTCGATGGGTTTATTTGGAAAACTCGTTGCAAAACTTTCGCGATCTTCAATTACCCCGTTAGATTGGGATGAAGCGCGCAAAGAGCTTTTGGCATCAGATTTAGGTCCAACCCTTGTAGATCAAGTAATTATCTCGGCGAAGAAATTACGAGCCGAGGATGCGCAATCAGGTCTGACTTCAATCCTTACCGATATTTTGAGTACTCGTTCACGCGAGATGAATTATCAGAGCCCGCTCTCGGTCTTCTTAATCGTTGGTATCAATGGAACAGGCAAGACAACATCTGCGGCTAAATTAGCTAACTCGCTACACAAGAGCCAGCGATCTGTTGTGTTGGCTGCCGCAGATACATTTCGCGCAGCAGCTGTTGATCAGTTACAGACGTGGGGTACGCGCATAGGAGTGGATGTCATCACAGGCAAGGATCAATCAGAACCTGCATCAGTTGCCTTTGATGCGGCCACTTTTGCCAAAGCAAATAACCGTGAAATTCTGATTGTTGATACTGCGGGCCGCCTACACAACAAGAGAGATTTGATGAATGAGCTAGGTAAGGTAAAGCGTGTCGTCGAAAAAGTCGCTCCTGTGACAGAAGTTCTCTTAGTCATCGATGCTACAACGGGACAGAATGCGATGGCCCAGGCGAAAGTATTTAGTGAGGCCGTTGCTGTCACCGGCTTAATCGTGACGAAGATGGACGGCAGCGCTAAGGGAGGCATTGCTCTGGCCATCGAAGCCGAACTTGGAATTCCGATCAAATTTATCGGCACAGGGGAGTCGATCGAGGATTTCGCGCCATTTGAGCCTGAGCTCTACATCCAATCCCTGCTCGAAGCGTAAGCACCCCCGTATGTAATCAAGATGTAACACAAGGTCTGCTTTTGTGACCATTTCTTAACTTCATTTCCGACTGTCTGTAACCACCCAAGAGCATCTTGTGCCCATACCAAAGACCTCAAGGGCGAGGCTTCTTTTACAAGCAATGAAAAAGGTAGATCTGTATGGAAGAGATTGTTCTTAACTCCGGCGACACAGCCTGGATGCTCATTAGTACTGGACTTGTCACGTTGATGATTCCAGGCCTCGCACTATTTTATGGCGGCATGGTTCGAGTCAAGAGCGTGCTCAATATGATGATGATGTCATTTGGCGCTCTTGCCCTTGTCTTCGTTCTCTGGATCGCTTATGGATTCTCTATGGTCTTTGGAGATTCAGTTGGTGGCCAGGGACTCATCGGAGACATTGGAGAATTTCTCTTCCTCAACGGATTAGATAATTCATCTTCTCTGATCGGAACAATTCCGGCCGTAGTCTTTATCGCTTTCCAAGGAATTTTCGCAGCCATCACTGTTGCCTTGATCTCTGGTTCGATTGCAGATCGTGCAAAATTTGGAGCATGGATGGTCTTTGCTGGAATCTGGGCAACACTGGTTTATTTCCCAGTCGCACACTGGGTCTTCGCCTTTGATAACTTTGTTGCAAAGACAGGCGGATGGATTGCAAATGATCTTGGCGCACTCGACTTCGCTGGTGGAACTGCAGTTCACATCAACGCCGGTGCAGCCGGATTAGCACTGGCACTTATTCTCGGCAAGAGAATTGGATTTGGAAGAGTTGCAATGCGTCCACATAGCTTGCCGTTGGTAATGCTAGGTGCAGCACTTCTTTGGTTCGGCTGGTTCGGATTCAATGCCGGCTCAGCAGTTGCATCCAATGGAACCGCAGGACTTGCGTTACTCAATACCATTGGCGCGACAACAGCGGCAGTACTCGCATGGCTATTGGTTGAAAAGATCAGAGATGGTCACGCAACAAGCCTTGGCGCAGCATCCGGTGTTGTCGCAGGTCTTGTAGCCATTACACCAGCTTGCGCTGCTGTAAATGCCAGCGGTGCTCTGATCATCGGTGCAGTTGCCGGAATCCTCTGTGCACTCTCGGTTGGTTTGAAGTTCAAGTTTGGTTATGACGATTCACTCGATGTTGTTGCAGTTCACCTTGTAGGTGGAATTGTCGGAACAGTGATGATTGGGTTCGTCGGCGTCGAAGTCGGACTATTCAACGGTGGAGGAACAGATCAGTTGGTTAAGCAAGTAATTGGTGCGGGCGCGGTCCTGGCCTATTCATTCATTGTGACCTTGATAATCGGAAAGATTGTTGATGCAACAATAGGTTTCAGAATTTCCGGAGATCAGGAAGTTGCTGGTATCGATCTAGCAGTACATGCCGAACGCGCATATGAGTTATCTGACAATAGCCAAGGCAGCGTCCTTGCACATTCAAAGGGAGCCTAACCATGAAGCTAATTACAGCAATCCTGAAGCCATTTAAGTTAGATGATGTGAAGGATGCGCTACAGGCAGCAGGCATCACTGGGATGACAGTCTCAGAGGCAAGTGGATTTGGTCGCCAACGTGGACACACAGAGGTCTACCGCGGCGCTGAATACACAGTTGATCTCGTACCGAAGGTGCGCCTTGAAGTACTTGTTAATGACGCAGATGTAGATAGTGCTCTCGATCTCATCGTAAAGACGGCTTCAACTGGATCAATTGGAGATGGCAAAGTCTGGACCACATCAGTTGAGCAGGTAATCCGAGTTCGCACAGGTGAACGTGGATCTGATGCAATCTAAAGCCCAAGTCTCGTCTAGGGTTTTGAAATAGGAATGTGAGCACTCGAGAACGTCGGGAGAGATCTGACAGAAGTGATTCCGTGATCACTTCTCTCTTTGATTCGCTCGGCGATCTTTCCAAGGGGGTAAGTGTCGCCGCGGTCGGAGGTTACGGCCGCGGCGAACTCTCGCCCGGATCAGATCTTGATATTTTGATTTTGCATAAACATAAATCAGATTCCGATCTCCTTGAAGTAACAAATGCCATGCTCTATCCACTCTGGGATCAAGGCTTCAAAGTTGATCACTCCGTTCGATCTCTAGCGCAGAATCGAGAAACTGCAGAGATTGACCTTCGAGTCATCATGGGTCTACTTGATATTCGCTTAGTAGCCGGAGATGCCGATCTCGCTGCCGCCGCCCAGAGTGATGCCATTCATCTCTGGCGTAAGAATGCTTCGCGATATTTACCAGAGTTAAAAGAGAGTATGAAGATACGTCACGAACGAAGTGGCGAGCTGGCATACCTACTGGAACCTGACCTTAAAGAGGCTCGAGGCGGATTGCGAGATATCAATTCAATTAGAGCGATTGCTTTGAGTGGCGCAGTAGTTCCTTCTATCGAACGAATTTCCATAGCAGAGAGCACTATTCTCAAGATTCGTGACAGTCTGCATACGCTGACGGGTAATTCAAAGGACCGACTGTACTTTCAAGAGCAAGATAAAATTGCGGAACACCTCGCATATTCAGATGCTGATTCCTTGATGGCTGATTTAGCTAAGTCTGCTCGCTCTGTTGATTACATCCTCAGTTCAATCTGGCACAGCGTGGAGCACCGAGGTAAAGACCGTTCAGGTCGATTTTTAAAGAGGATCAGAAGTACGCAACTTTCACCCGGGATCACTATTTCTCATCAAGAGGTGGCTCTAAGTATTGATGCCCCAGTTTCTACAGATGCAACCTTGGCATTTAAGGTCGCCGCATCTGCGGCCCAGGTTGGATTACCACTATCCCTCGATACCTGTCTTTGGTTGGGAGAAAGCGCCCTACAAATCTCAACTCCGTGGCCACGAGTCGCGCGTGAAAACTTCATCTCACTTATTGGCGGCGGTCACTCAATGATTGCTGTCTGGGAAGCCTATGAGCAAGAAGGAATTATCACTTCGTGGTTTCCAGAATGGGAGACAGTGAGTTCTCTTCCACAGCGCAATGTTTTACATCGACATACCGTTGATCGACATATGGTGGAGACAGTCCTCCATGCAAGCGCCCTTACACGTATGGTCCATCGCCCTGATCTCCTGCTCTTTGCAGCGCTCTTTCATGACATCGGAAAAGGAAGTCAAGAAGATCACTCTGAGCGCGGCGCTCGACTCATTGGCCCAATCGCAGCTCGAGTTGGTTTTGATACTGCAGATCAAGAGACGCTTAAGATTTTAGTCGAGCAACATTTGCTTCTTTCAGCTACTGCTACCCGAAGAGATCTTGATGATCCCGTAACAATTGCTTCGGTTTTAGCGCTCATTCCAGATCTGGAAACACTTGAACTCTTGCACGCTTTGAGTATCGCCGATGGTGAAGCTACTGGCAAAGCTGCTTGGTCTGAGTGGAAGGCTGGCCTAGTTGCAGATTTGGTTCATCGAGTAAGAAGTGCGATGGTCGATGACACAATTGCTCCACAGCCAGAACTGACTGACCAGCAGAAAGAAATTGCCGCAATTGGTGAGTTAACAATCTCGGTAAATAAACGCGAACATGATTACCTGATCGACATTGTTATTCCCGATCGATCCGGACTTCTCTCTTTAGTTTCAGGTGTACTCAATGTTTTGCGCCTAGATGTTAGGTCAGCTCGAACAAAAACGGTGAACGAATGTGCGGTAATGCAGTGGATCGTAATTGCCGACCCACATGCACCAGAAGTCACAGATGAAATTCTTAAAGGACAGATTTTAATGGCTATCAAAGACAGTCGTGATTTGGCAGAACGGATTGAAGCTCGAATTAAGGCCTATGCAACCCTTCCCGCAATTCCTGTTCCAGCACCGGTTGTCGAGACATTTACTGATGGCGCAACTGATGCGACGATTATTGAAATTAGGACCCACGATAGACCGGCTCTGTTATTTAATATCGGAGATGTGATCGCCCAATGCAACGTGGATATCCGATCTGCAATTGTGACCACTCTGGGCGCGGAGGCGATCGATACTCTTTACTTACGTGAATTTAATGGGGGAGCGCTAGCTGGTCACCGCGTTGATGAGGTTGCCAGCAAGGTCAAGGCCGCCCTTCTCAAGTAGAGTGCGCTCACTATGTTCGAATCTCTGACAGGAAAATTCACCCAGGCATTTTCAGCCCTACGGTCCCGCGGCAAGATAACTTCAGCCGATGTTGATCAGGTTGCCGATCAGATTTACCAAGCACTTCTTGAAGCTGATGTCGCCTTAGGTGTAGTTGAGAGCTTTGTTGAAAAGATCAAGGCAAAGTCATTAGAAGCTCTTCCTAATCTCCAATCTGGTTCGAACCAGGCGCAGGCAATCTTTGAAATCGTCAACGCCGAGCTCATTGAAATTCTTGGTGGACAGGCACGACGTGTGCGACTTGCAAAGAATCCACCGACTGTAATTATGTTGGCAGGTTTGCAAGGTGCAGGAAAGACAACTCTTGCTGGAAAATTAGCAAAACACTTTAAGGATTTGGGTGACACACCTTTATTGGTTGCCTCAGATTTGCAACGCCCGAATGCTGTTAATCAATTACAGATTGTTGGCGAAAGTGTCTCTGTCCCAGTATTTGCACCCGAACCTGGCAACGGAGTAGGCGATCCGGTTGCCGTAGCAAAAGCCGGTCTGAAATTTGCGCAATCTAAGTTACATAACATCGTCATTGTTGATACTGCCGGACGACTCGGTGTTGATGAAGAGATGATGAAGCAAGCGTGCGATATCCGAGATGCGATTTCTCCAGATGAAATTCTCTTCGTTGTTGATGCCATGATTGGTCAAGATGCGGTGAAAACTGCACAAGCCTTTAAGGTCGGCGTTGGTTTTGATGGTGTCGTTCTCACCAAACTAGATGGCGATGCACGTGGTGGTGCCGCTCTCTCGATTACCGCCCTAACCGGTAAGCCGATTATGTTTGCCTCCACTGGTGAAAAACTCTCAGACTTTGATCTCTTCTACCCAGAGCGCATGGCATCACGAATCCTTGGAATGGGCGATGTTGCAACGTTGGCCGAACAAGCCAAGAAAGCTCTCGATGGAGAATCTTCAGCCAAGCTCGAAGAGAAGTTTATTAAAGGCGAAGACTTCACCCTGGAAGACTTTCTTGAGCAGTTAGAAGCGATGTCGAAGATGGGTTCAATGGGCAAGTTACTGAGCATGCTGCCAGGTGCTGGTGCGATGAAAAAGCAGATTGAAAACTTCGATGAAGGTGAAATTGTTCGCACCAAAGCAATCGTGCAATCAATGACACCGAAAGAACGCATCGAACCAAAAATTCTCAATGGTTCACGGCGTGCGCGTATTGCAGCGGGATCGGGGCGAAAGGTTCAGGAAGTAAATGCTCTCGTCGACAAATTCTCTGCTGCACAGAAGATGATGAAGCAGATGCGAAATGGTGGGGGCGCACCTGCCGGAATGGCCCTTCCGCCTGGAATGCCAGGGATGCCACCCATGCCCAAGAAAAGCGCCCCGCCTGCGAAGAAGAAGTCACGATCAGGAAATCCAGCCAAGAGAGCGGTCGAAGAGAGCTCTTGATTTTGGATCGAGAGGCTCACATGGCAAGATTGGCCTCCTGTGACGGGGCCCTCTACCCCCGAAACATCCACATCCATCGTTGGATCTTTGCGCTGGGCACCCCGCTACAGCTACGAGATTGAACACATATTTTTAGGAGCACCACTGCTTTGGCTACAAAAATTCGTTTAATGCGCATGGGCAAGATTCGTACACCGTTCTATCGCATCGTTGTTACCGACTCACGTAAGGCACGTAACGGACTATCAATCGAAGAGATTGGTCGCTACGTTCCAGGACAAGAGCCATCAATCATTGAAGTGAACTCAGAGCGCGCTCTCTACTGGTTAGGCGTTGGCGCACAAGCATCTGAAGCTGTAGAGGCAATTCTTAAGGTCACAGGCGATTGGCAGAAGTTCAAGGGTCTTCCAGGAACTGAAGGAACACTTCGCTTTGCAACTCCTAAGCCACACAAGAGCGTTGCATATGAGGCTGCAGTTAAATCTGCAATGGATGAGCCAAAAGAAGGCGCAACAACTCTGAAGAAGAAGGCGCAAGAGAAGCTTGCTGCAAAGGCAAACCCTGTCGTTGAAGCTTCCGAACCAGAAGCTGTTGCTGAGGTGTCCGAGGTTCCAGCTGAAGTTGTACAGACAGAAGCAGTGGTTGAAACCCCAGCAGTTGAAGAGACTCCAGCAGCAGAAGCTTCTGCAGAAGCAGCAGCTGAGTAATAATGATTGACGAAGCGCTCGAGCATCTCGTTAAAGGGATTGTAGATAATCCTGAGGATGTCATCGTCAAGGAGAAGACACATCGTCGAGGTACAACCCTTGAAGTTCGCGTCAATCCTGAAGATATCGGCAAGGTCATTGGTCGTAACGGTCGTACAGCAAAGGCGCTTCGCACAGTTGTAAGCGCTCTTGCTGGACGTAGCGTTCGCGTTGATCTGATCGATACTGACGAGGCTCGTTAAGAAAACT
>Ga0315906_10003405_pt1 | contig 21128 bp, 34 predicted proteins | sample LakEriMetagenome_4_FD_203526 | JGI IMG/M metagenome (GOLD analysis project Ga0315906, IMG submission 203526) | Freshwater fungal communities from buoy surface, Lake Erie, Ohio, United States - Buoy 2 MA122 | ecosystem: Environmental > Aquatic > Freshwater > Lake > Lake biofilm | place: USA...
ATCAACTAATCTTGGGTCAATGGAGTTCAATTCATTTTCAATACTATTAACAACATTAAAACCATCTCTCCAAGCGGCTCCTTGAGTCAAAGCATTTTGTATATGTCTTTGCTTTACCCTCTCGTCAAAAGAAGAATCCACTTGTTTTACCTTTTCTATTTTTGACGTAGGTATTTCTTGTGATAATTTTCGACCACCACTACCTTGACCTAAAATCGCATTTACTTTTATTTTACCAGTATCAACCCCCCTTTTTATGTGAGGATACATATTAAAAAAAGTAACTAAAGCTAAATCTTGTAAATCACTTTTATGATTTGATTCTATATTTGGTAACCCAAACATCAAAGATGTAAATTCTTGTGAACTTGGTGCTTTATTTTCAGGATTATCATAAAGATTTTTAGCAGTACGTTCTATCCTATTTTTTACATCATCAGGTAAGTAATCACTAATGGGCGCCTCAAATAACCAATTTTTTTTCATTACTTCTTTTTTAATCTATTATAAAGTTTTTCCATAACAAAATCAAATTCTTCTTTACCTTGAGGTCTAGTTTCAGGATTTTCGTATGGTGTAATTCTTTCAGGTTTTCTTCTTGGTTTTTCCTTTGGTTTTTCAGTTGGTGTTTTTGGCTTTGTTGTTGGTTCTTTTACACCTGGTTCAGCCATAAACTCTAAATCCATCATATCTAATTCAAAATCTTCATCTTCACCTTGAGGTCTTGTTTCAGGATTCTCATAAGGTGTTTCACGTGATGGTTTTCTTCTTGGTTTTTCTTTTGGTTTTTCCGTTGGGGTTTTAGGTTTAGTGGCCGGTTCTTTCACACCAGGCTCTGCCATAAATTCAAAATCTTCTAACATTTCAGATTCACCGAAGTAGAAATCCTCATTTATTCTATTTTTTAATAAACTTAGTAAATCCTTTTTAGTTATAGTTGGTTGTAATGATTCTTTAACTAATTTATCTAAGTTCTTTTCAGTCATAAAATTTTCAAAAGTTGGTCTAATCGACTTATTAACATTTTTTCCTACTTGGGATGCAACAACAGAACCTACTTTATCTAAGTAATTTGCCATTGTAAAGTTTTCCTTAGTTTCTTTCTTTTTGTATTTAACTGTTTTATCGAGATGAATTTTTTCTGGCATATTTTTATATTGTTTCTTGGATGTGCTTTTAGAAAATTCTTTAGCCATTTTACACCATTTACAATCATCACTTTTACATTTGTTACAACGAGCCCAAAACATACCTTGTTGAGCTTTGGATTCAAATTTTTCCTCTAATTCGTCCTCTTCCATCATTTCAACGGTTGTCTTACCATCTTTATTTGAAACTACAGCATTTTTTACATCCATAGAACCACCAGGGTTTAAAGTATATATGTCAGTTGTTTTCGTTGTTTTTGTTGCATTTACTGGTTGGGTTGTTTGTTCACCAACTTCTTTATTGTTCATTCTTTCATACAACGCATTTATTGTACTTTCATTCAAAGACACGATAAATTCAGGTGTCAAACCACTATCCAATAAAAAACCAACTTTGTTATTAAGATTCATAGGAAAATTTTTTTTCAAATTCAAGGACTATATCCCTTTCATATAATTTATTTTTTACGTTTTCTTCAGTTTCTCCAAATCTGAAAACCAATCTTTTGACTAAATCAAAATTAATTAATTCAGATTCATTCTCCCAACCTAAAGCCACCACATCATCTATAGCATCAATCATTGAAAAATAATCCGATTTCTGTATGACTGACAAAGAAATTTTGTCATTTTTTAAAACCCCAACTTTATTTATATGTTCCAAATCAGGTGGAAGAGGATAACCATTCGATGGTTTCGATTCCCACATCTCACCCCAAACATCGGTTATATTACTACTAAATATAAATTCGTAAATGTTATCACCTTTGTAGTTCGGTCCTAACTCATTAACATATATCAAATAGTTCATATCAATTTACCACTTGTTGTTACACCAAATTTTTCACCTTTCATTTCAAAAACTAAGGTACCCTTTTTGTTTTTACCAATAAGTTTTGCAGCTGGATATTTGTTCAAAAATTTTTTTGAAGTCGATTCTTGTTTGAAACTTTCAGATAACCTTTCCAACTTACTTTCGTTGATATTCTTAGGTGTTTCGTTAAAATATTTTTGTAAAATTCTGTCAACCTTTGATTCTGAAACACCATAACCCATTTCCCTCATTTTCATTTTTTGTTGACGTTCTTCGAAACTTTCTCTTCTTCCATGTCTTGGATACATTTCAGCCATTTCACCTTCAGGTGTCATAGGTACTTCAGGTTCAGGTAGTTCCTCTACATTCATATCAGGTTCGGGTAATTCCTCATTCTTCATTTCTGGTTCCTCAGTTTCTTCAAATTTACCAATAATTTCTTCCATATCGTCAGGTTCAAGTTTACTTAAGTCCAAAGCCGATAAAATTGAATTAATAACATACTTAACATCTTGAGAAGACATATCATTTTCTTCCTCCGAACCAAATGTTCTAAGTTTTTGAGCTAATTTACCTGTAAGTTTTTGAATACTTTTAAAAGTAACAATATCTTCATCTTGTGGAGTTTCTCCCTCATCATCCATAGGAACTTCATCATCAATTGGCATCTCATCTGTCATAGGTTCTTCAACCGGTATTTCAGTTTCAGGTGCAGTTGGTGCAGCTGGTGGTGTAACAGGAGCTGTTTGTGCTGGCGCTGGCGGGATTGGTGTTTCTTCTTCTTGTTCATTCGTTTCACCACCTTTTACTAAGAAATATTTTTTGTCATCAATGTTTTCTTCTTCATTAAATAATGACAAGTTACCTCTATAACCTTCATTTACATTTACCTCTTTCACAATAAGGTTTAAACGTTTTAATGCTTGTGAATAAGACGAATAATATTTTCTATTTTTCATCGGTTCAATATATTCACTAACTGATTCGGTTAAACCCTTTTTTATAACATATCCATTTTTTTCTTTTGTAATATGATATGTATTTCCATCTGCTAATGTTTTTGAATATTCTAAAGATTCACTCTCGTTAATTGACTGAGGTGTATTTAAATTATATTTAGAAATTTCTAAAATTCTATGAATTTTTTCCATTCCTCCTAATTTTTCACTACCAATAGGTTTTAATTTTCCCATATTTCGATTTTTTTGTTATTATTTTTTATATATAAATATGTACAATTAATCAATTCTACATTTACTCAATAGAAAGTTTGTTATCTATGAGTTTCAACGGAGTTTTGTATAATTTGTCAATATAACCATTTCTTCGTAATACTTTAAAAACTAAATTTTCTAAACTCATCTCACCCCCATCTTTTAAACCACTTAATCTGAATTTTTTCAGTTTATTTTTAAATTGATTCAATGTTTTTTCAATTGTTTCAATATCTTGTTCTTCCATATTTTTTATTGAAGAATCAATTGTTCTCATCCATTGTTTAGATTTATTTTTCACCTCATCAAAATCTACTTTGATATTAAACTTTTTCGGGGTTTTTAACCATTCATCATTAAGTATTGAATAAACACCTCCACTTATACCTTTCATATCAGTATCCTCAATAAAAAACTCAACATCGAAACCGAAAATTTTAACGTCCCTTTTTTGATTGAAAATTACTTTTTTTAAATCAAAATATTCAACATACATATCCTTAAGTTCCTTGGAAAATTGTTTGTAATCAATTAATATGTGTACATCAATATCAGAAAACTTCGACCAGTTGTAATTAGCAATCGAACCAACTACAATGATATCATCAATAACAACATCGATATCTAAACTTTCAATAAATTGGTAAGTTATTTCAAGTAAATTTTTTCTAACCTTGGGGTTCAATTTATATTTCTGACCTTCAGGGTCACCCATATGTTTTTCATTTGGTAGGTACCATATTTTTGGGTACAACTTATCTTGTATCTCAAAACTACTTAAAATATTTTCAATATTACTCATGTCTGATAAATATTCAGATACATAGGAAATATACGTCAAATTTTTTTGTACTTATAGTTTTTAGCTATTGAGGAACTGAAAAACTTACCTTGTGATTCTGATAACCTGAATCTAGTATATATCGTGTGTGGTACATCATCGTATTCATATTTAGTACCATTTTTGAATTCAATAACCATTTTTTTAGTTGCAGTATCATACTCACTTCTAACTAAATTACTGGATTGTACTTCATTTATTATTTTTGTTCCTACTATTTGTTCGTTTAAAATTGCCATATTTTTAAATTTAAAAAACCCCCATTTATATTGGGGGTTAAAGTTAATTAATTTTTTTTAATTCATCCCTTATCTCAATAGCCCTTTCAAAATCTTGTTTTTCAATTGCTAATTCCATTTCTTTTTTTAAGGTTTCAATCTTACCTTTATTTTTTTGAAGTTCTTTTATCTCATCTCTAATTTTAGCGGCTTGTTCAAAATCCTGATTTTTGATACATTCATTCAATTTATTTTCCAAATCTTTTTTTGTATTGTGGTTAGGTGCTGTCCATTTTGTATTTGGATTTATTACAAAGTGGATAGAGGTGATAATACCATCTTTGGTTTTTCTGACTGAGTTTCTAAATTTACTAAAATCGGTATCAAGGTCATCATACTTCAAGTTTTCTAAGAAACTTTCAAATGGGGTTGATGGTTTGTGTTTACCACCAAAAATCTCGTCTAAAATTTTCTCAAATTTTTTATAAAAATCGTTATCCATATTAAATTATTTGTTTTTAAGTTTATTTTACATAGTATTGTACGAATTATATACCAAATAAAGATTATAATCAATATTGTCAGTTTGTATTTAAAAATACTGACATTTTGTCATCACAAGATTGTTGAAAATACCAAATAAAACATTATTATTGAATAAAAAAAGTTATGATAGAATCTAAAGATGGAGATTACTCAAGTAAAGGTAAAGGTGATACACCAGTACTAAATAACTTTGCGAAAGATTTGGTTAAACTTGCTGAAGAGGGAAAATTAGACCCTGTTGTAGGTAGAGATAGAGAAATAACAAGAATAGCTCAAATATTATCGAGAAGGAAGAAAAATAACCCAATCATAATTGGTGAACCTGGTTGTGGAAAAACCGCAATCGTTGAAGGTTTAGCTTTGAAAATTTTGAATGGTGATTGTCCTAGAAACTTAATGGATAAAAGAATAATGTCTTTAGATATGACCTCAATCGTTGCGGGAACTAAATACAGAGGACAATTTGAAGAGAGAATGAAAGTTATCATAGAAGAACTACAATCTGCTCCGAATATTATTTTATTTATAGATGAAATCCATCAAATTGTTGGTGCAGGTAACTCTTCAGGTTCATTAGATGCTTCCAACATTTTTAAACCCGCTTTAGCAAGAGGAGAAATACAATGTATTGGGGCAACAACATTGGATGAATACAGAAAAAATTTTGAAAAGGATGGTGCTTTAGAAAGACGATTCCAAAAAGTGATTGTTGACCCCTCAACCAAAGACGAAACGTTACAAATTTTGTTAAATGTTAAAGACAAATATGAAAATTATCATAAAGTAAATTATAGTGATGATGTTCTGAAACTTTGTGTTGATTTAGCAGAAAGATATATTACGGATAGAGAATTTCCAGATAAAGCATTTGATATTATTGATGAGGTAGGTGCAAGGAGTCAAGTGGAAATAAAAATGCCTCAAATTGTTGAGGATTTGAAATCTCATGCTTTAGAAATAAAAAAACAAAAGATAGATGTGGTTAAAAGCCAAAATTACGAATTAGCCGCTGATTTGAGGGATAAAGAAACAAAAATACTAGATAAGTTAGAGGAGGAAAAAAAGAAATTTGAATTCGATTTGTTGAATAAAAAGAAAGAGGTTAGTATAGAACTAGTTTATGAAGTGGTATCCAATATGACTAAAATCCCTGTTTCGAAAATGGATTCAGACGAAACAAATAAACTTTCCTCTCTTGATAACAATTTGGCATCAAAGGTTATTGGTCAATCTGAAGCAGTTTTAAAAATTGCCAAAGCCATTAGAAGAAATAGATTGGGAATCAAAGACCCAAATAAACCAATTGGTTCATTTATTTTTTTAGGTTCGACAGGTGTTGGTAAAACTTACCTTGCAAAACAATTAGCCAAAGAAATATTTGGTAGTGAAGAAAATCTGATTAGGGTTGATATGTCAGAGTTTCAAGAAAAACACTCGATATCAAGATTAATTGGTTCACCTCCAGGTTATGTTGGTTATGATGAAGGTGGTCAACTTACCGAACAAGTAAAAAACAAACCATATTCAGTCATTTTATTCGATGAAATTGAAAAAGCAAATAAAGATGTGTTTGCAACCTTACTACAAGTACTTGATGATGGACATCTTACAGATGGTTTAGGTAGAAAAATTAATTTCAAGAATTGTATCATTATTATGACCTCAAATCTTGGTGTAAAAAAACTACAAGATTTCGGAACAGGAGTTGGTTTCAAAACTAATGCTAATGTTTATATTGAGGAAGAGCATAAGAGGGATATGTTGAAAAAAGAACTACAGAAATTTTTTGCTCCTGAGTTCCTAAATCGTATTGATGAGATTATTGTATTTAACACATTAAAGGAAGAAGAGGTCAAACAAATAGTTAAATTAGAGGTGGATAAACTAATTAAAAGATTAAAAGGGTTGAATTATAATATTTCTTGTGATGATTCAGTTTTAGAATTGATTTCTAAAGTTGGTTTTGATGAAACATATGGGGCTAGACCAATTAAAAGAGCAATACAAGATAAAATTGAAGATTTTGTTTCGGAAGAAGTTTTAAATGGTAAAATTTTAGAAAATGAAGAGTATGTTTTAACAACTGAAAGTGAAAATATAGTTTTTAAAGAAAAAGAAGTTAAGAAAACAAAAAAGAAAAAAGGGACTGAATAGTCCCTTTTTTTTATTTTATTAATTGTTTAAATCTATCAATTTCTTCTTTCAAGTTTTCTTCTTTTTTCTTTTCTTCAGTTCCTGATGTTTGACCTGCTGTTGTAAAAGGACTTGTTGTTTTTTTTGTTGTTGTGGTCGTTGTTACATCAAGTTCAATTTCCTCAGGTTTACTTAAATCATCTTCAGGTGATATCTCATCCTTGGATTTACTCAAATCTTTTCCAATCTGAGATTTTTTGGAACCTGGTATTATATCCAATCTTTGTCCACTTAACTTTTCTGTTGCCAATATATTTATTTCGCCCAAAGCTTTTTTATAACCAGGAAAGAATGGTTCCCATTTTGAAGTTACATAATCCAAAAGTTTTAACAACCTCATTTTTTTCTCAGGGGCTATGGATAATTTATCAACCCTTGGTTTTAACTCTTTTAACTCCTCCATAAATTTTTCAATATCGTCAAGTTCTCTGATTACCTTTTGGCTTCTATTTTTAATTTTACTCAAATATTTAAAATAACCGAAACTTTCACCTTTCACAAAACCCTTAACACCTTGAAAAAAATCACCTACCTTTGTACCACTCAAAATCTCATCTAATTCTTTTGTCTCTGATTCGGTTTCTACAATCATTTTAGATAATCTTTCAATATCATTTTTGTTAATATTTCTATATTTACTCATAATTTTTTATTTATAAATATATTAATATATCGAAAAATTATTTTTTCTTGTATTTTTGAAATCCTAATTCCTCAATCATATTCTTTGCTATATCCAAAGTATTATAAACATCATCAACAATCACATATTCGTGTTCTGTGTGATAATTATAATAACCAACAGCAAAGTTTATACAAGAAAAGTCAAATTGTTGTTTAAGTGCATAAACATCAGTATAAGGGTGGGATTGGTATTTGTTTCTACCATCAAAACCTTCCGTTAATACTCTATCACATTTATCGAAGAAATCACTACCCTTGTCAAAAAGTTTTACACCCATACAATACTCACTCACCATCCAATTACCAGGTGCGTCAAATTGCATAACATAACCAACATTTGAAAAGAAATCTTTATCAGCTTTTTTAGACCCATGACATCCTGTTTCTTCTGAAACAAAGAAAGCCGCTTTGACATTTGGTAATTGTTTTAATAACTCCAAACAAACATATACACCACACTTATCATCACCCCCAATTCCAGTGGGTAATCCTTGGTCATTAAATGCCTTCAAGGCCATCTTTAATTGGTTTTGGTCATTGGGTAACATCATCTCACGAATATTGATTGTATCTAACTCGTGAACCGTGTCTGTGTGGGCAACAACACAAGGAAAATATTCAACTTCATCAGTTTGTTTGGTGGCATAAACATTCCCCATTTTATCAACAAAATAAGGAATATTATTTTCAACCATCCATTCGGTTAAAAATTGAATCATTAAATCCTCTTTATATGTTTTGGTGGGGACAGATAAAACCCTTTTTAGAAAATTGATATTTTGTTCCATAGAACAATATTACACAATTCTTTTCAATTTTCTAACTAAACTTTCAAAAAGTTCTGGAGATTGTAAATAATTTACAAATTCCTCAAAGGTATAACTTCTTTTTTGGCCTCTCGTCCCATCCCAATGTATAAGAATAATTTTAGAATCATTTTTACTTATTTCTTCTATTCTAAACATTTTTTTGGGGTCGGTTGGTAGTGGATATTGTCTTCCTATTTCATATCCCAATTTACTCAACTTGTTAAGAATTTCTCCGTATTCCTTGAATCTTTCAAACTTTTCAGGTTCATTTTCAATTTCTTCCATCATTCGGTCTAACCCCTCACTTGCTACTTCATTGAATTTTTTATCATCGAAATCATAACTCTCGAAACCTTCATTGTGATATTGACCAATGTTCAAGTCCATTTCTTTACCAATCTCCTCAAATAATTCCAATATTGTTGCTGTTTTATTTTGTGTTTTTCTGTATAAACTCAAAAGAACATTCACAGTAGTCACATAATAAGTGAAAACACCTTTATTTCTGAAAACTCCATAATTTTGAAAAATATCCGCAATATCTTTGATTGCAGTTTCTTTTATTTTATCGTTTGCTGCCTCATTTCTTAAATCAGTGTATTCCTCTTGTAACCTTTCACCAAACCATGCAAAATTACTATCTAAAAACTTACTAACACTACTTCGATATGAATCTTCATTACCATCTTTATACATTTTTGCAAGTTCAGGTGATAAAAAAGCTATTATATCTCTTAATCTATCATAATTTTCAGTGTTCAAATTTCCAATTAAATATCCTTCTTTCCATTCTTCATAAGCGTAATCATAATCCAACACATTATAAGAACTATATCTACCTCCAAATATAGATTCCAATATATTTTTATCCCAATCTTTTTCATCAAACTCAAAAAAACCGAAATATTCATTTTCACTGAATTCAAGTTGAATCATACTTTTACCAGGTGTTTTCGTGTTGTAAGTAATCCCAACCATACACTCATCCGCACTTTTCAAATCCCATCTATCAACCCTCTTGCCAGCTTTAATCAATAACAACATTTCATAAGCGTTTTCGGGTTTAATAAAATCAACAAGTTTGGATTCTAATTGTGGATAATCCTCAATAACATCCATAAAGTTATTTACCATCCCATCAAAATCTAATACATCAGTGTAACCATTTCTTACCTGATTCATTGCGTAACTATTCTCACCATCTTTATCAACGATTAAGTAGATATCACCATATCTATTGAACTTATTATATTCACCCTTCAATCTTTCAGAAGCGTAATAGTCCATTGCGTCATACCCTTTTACTTTGATAAATAAAACCTTATCATCCTCAAATATAATCTCTGATTGTTTGTCAGCTAACTCCTTCGGTGTCATCAAAAAATTTTCTTAATAAATAGTTCTAAATGTTGGTTTGATTAGTTTTTATATTTATATTTGTATTCATAAAGTTAATTGAAAATATGGGGGTAATCTGGAATCGACTGACATTGTTGGTTATTCGGGGCATGTCAGACCTAAACTAAGTCTGTTAAACTGGTTTGAAACGATACACGGCAACGTTATCAACAAACTTTCTGCAGTAGGTTTAATTCGTGCTGAAGAAGCAGTAGTAGCCTAGTCAATAGGATATTACTTTCGAGTCGGGGTGCATTAACTCAGGAACAGGAGCACTAAAGGGTTGTCTAACCGATTCTCATCCCTAAAAATGAATTGGCTGATTTTGTTGGTTTTGGAAGATGTTAAAATCAAATAGCTCGGAACATTGCTAATAATGTTGTCCTAAGCATGTAGTCCTTAATAGTTAAGATGGACAGGAAAGGGTTCGAATCCCTATACCTCCACCGCAGAAAAAATAACCCCTCTTTTTAGGAGGGGTTATTTGTTATTGTACTTCTCTTTGATTTAATGACTTATCGATTCTTTTGTCTGTGTACCGAATTGAGTCATCATATCTATCATTCATCATTCTAACCAAATTATCGGTGTTCAACCTAGAATTTTCTTCAATTGTTTCAAACCTACGAAACACGGATTCAAACTCATGTCGGTAATCATCTCTTTGACTATCAATACCACGATAAACATTTTCAAATTGTCGTTGAACATTGTCAAACTCGAATCTATCGTTTTGTTTTATGACACCAATTTGTCTTTCAATTTTTCCAACCCTGAACAAACCCCAAACAACAACTCCAACGAATGTTATAGCCACCATCGAAAGCATACCCAAAGCAAAATAAGTAATTTCCATAATAAATTATTTAAATTTTATGTCCTAAGACATAAAAATAATATATAATTTATTTGATAAGTAAAAGTAAAATTGAAGTAAAACCCACAGTTACACCACCAATACTTAAACCTGTCAACCACTTATTTCTGTTTTTTATCTTGTTGAATTGTTTGGTTAGTTCTGTTTGAATTGCTTGTTGTGATTCATCAATCTTTTTGTAACTATTGATAATTCTATCCTTAGAACTTATTTCTTTTTTTAACATATCGGTTACACCCTCAGATTTTGATAGGGCTTCTTTGTATTGGTCTTTCAATTCCAAACTAGAAGTTAATACATCTTTACATTCTTTTAATTTACTAGTAACAATCTCTAAAGAGTCGTGTTCAATTGCAATTTGTTCAGCTACTTTTCTATTAATTGTAAAAAGTGTATCTCCATCAATAACTACTAAATCTATTTTAGGACTAATTGAATCTTTATTACTTTTTGCCAAATCTTGTGCGTAAACCATCGAGTAACTCATCATTAGTACTATTAGTAATAGCTTCAATCTTAACATTGTTTTGTATTTTTAGTTGGTTTATTTTGGTTGATAAGTTTGACTCACTGATTCTTATTCCATTAGTAAGTACATTTAGCTGGGATTCCATAGTTTCCCTTTCACTTTTAATTACCTCCAATTCTTTGTATAAAGAATCGATGGCTTTCCTTTCAATCTCTATTAATTCCTGGTGTAGATTTCTCGTTTCCTTTGCGTTATAACTTATCAAATAACCCAAACCCATCCCAATCAATAAAATAGACACTACAATAATTAAGGTGTGTTTCCAATTCATATTTAGTTTTTTTAATAATTATAATTTTAACAAAAAAAATTTCAACACCATTTGACTTATCAAAGTTTAATGCGTATTTATTAAGTGTTTAATAACTAAATCAAATTAAAATCTTAAATTTTTTAGACAAAATGAGAAAATTACTTTTTGGAACAATCGTTGTTCTTAGCACAATTCTTACTTCTTGTGGAACTACTGCAGCTACTGAAGAAAAAACTACAACTGAAGATTCTACAGCTGTTGAAACTACTACAGTTACAACTCCATCTGTTGATTCAGCTAAAGTTGAGAAATAGTTAGAATTTCTTGAAAAAATTAAATCCCCACTTTTTAAGATGGGGATTTTTTTATTTTATAAGTTGTTTTATTCTTTGTACTTCCTCTTCCAAATTATCTTTTTCAGCTTGTTTTTTCTTCATTCTATTCTTAAGATAAGTTCCGGCCATACCCAACAAATGAAATGGTATCAAACCAACATCAAGTAATGAAAGTTTACCAGGGTCATAAGTTTTAAGTCCTGGTACATATTTTTCTTTTTTATTCTTTTCTTTCTCCTTTTCAATTCTATCAAAAGTTTCTTTGTCTTTACCCTTTAGTTCTTTTTCTTTTGATATATTTCTGTCTTGATTTGGTTTCGTGTCTGATTGTAAATTAACACTACCAGTGAAAAATGGTGTAATTAGTTGTTCTAAATTTCCTGAATCTACTATTTCCAAACTAAATGGGTTTGAACTACTTTTTCCTATTATCTCACCCCTTTGTACTGTGTCGCCATTAGATTTGTATATGTCACCTAATTCATAAAATTTAGTGGTATAAATGTCTTTGGAAAAAAAATGTTTGATTTTAATTAATCCCTTCTTTCTATCAACACCATAAACCTTACCATCAAAAGGTGCATAAATATCAATACCATTTCTATAAGGTGTGTAAGTCCATCTTTTAAATTTACTTGTATCTACATTAGCATCTGTTGTAGGAGGATAAAATTTTACCATTATATTATTGTTTTAAGTGATTCATTAAAACCCCACCTAAAGAACTTGCATGTACTGCGAGGTGATTTATGGTTTCCATATCCAATTTTGTTTTTCTTTTGGTAAAATCAATTCCCAATGTACCTATGAATTTGTTGTCAATTGTTTTGATTGCGAAAATATATTGAGATTTACAAGCAGTTTCCTCTGCTATATATTTCAACCCATAAGTTGCAATTGTTTCATCCTTAAAATCAGCAATTTCAATAACATCGTTTTCGAACAACTGATTGATTGATTTGGTGAAAAGGTTAACAGGTAGGTTTTTAAATGTATTTTGTTTAGAGGTAGCATTAGGACCAACGGCTTCATAAATCATACTGAATTTGGCCATAGATTTACCCGTAGGATAGAAATTACCTCCATTATGGAACTGAGTTACCCAAACTCTATCACAATTGATTTCTTCCCTAATGTGTTCAATTTTAGACATTACAAGTTCCCCAACTTTCAGGGCATCGTGTAACATATCGGGTTTTTTCTTTTTCTTATCTAATAGATTTTTAACATATAACAATGTCACAGGCCCCATCACCCCTGTTATAAACGCTACAATAATATCTGATGACATAAGGTTAAATATTTTTAGTTAATATAAACAATAAATATTGACCTTAAACAAAAAAAGTACAACACCGAGTTGTACTTTTATAATTTTGATTGGAAATCATTTAATAAATCTTTCGTGAATTCAATTCCGTGTCGTTCTTTGAATGTACTTGTTAATCTATCAGTTGACAATCCTTGTTTCTTTAGTAGAAGATAAGCCATTAAGTCGGCATCAATTTCATCCTCATCATATCTGTTACCACCAGTGTGGCCTAAGATTAAGTGGGAGACTTCGTGTGCCTCAACGAATCGTAAATCATCAAAAGTCAAATCGGTATCAACAAAAAGTTCACCATCAATCATAATGGTTTTTGTCTTGGGATAATAAAAACCAAAACCATATTTGTCGAATAATCTTGTCATCATATCATAATTTTCATTTTCTTTGAAAATTATTGAAATATTGACATCATTCAAAAAAATACTTTGATAACTAATGATATCCTGACCCATTGGTATTAGATTTTACACCAACCAAAACAAACTTTACCGAATGTTATTTTGGAGATGAAATTACAGACAAATTTTTTCATAATTGTTTTTCTTGATAAATATTACGGTCTGCGAATTTCAAACCATAATTCAACCCAATCATTGCCATTTGTCTTTTAGCAAAGTCCTCGGTCATCTTCATCTTCTTCTTAATTTCCTTAACACCCCACTTTTGCCATTCATCGTACTGACCTTCAGTCATTGTCCACTGAGCATACCAATCATCCTTTCTGTCTTTGATGTCTTCGAATGTAACATTATGACCTGCAATTTCGAACATCTTATTTAGTATGTCTATTAGTAATTGTTCTTTTTTTTCTTCGTATGATAATCTCTTAGCCATAGTAATAATTATTTTAATTGTTATAAAAAATCGGTGTGAGGTGAAACTCTTAAACCATCTATATATTGTTCTTTTTTTTCAAAATCGTAGTGGTATTGACGAGGATGTTGTCTACGATAAGTTTCCCCATCTAATCCATCAGGTTGATTCCATTCTAAGGCCATTTTGATGAACTCATCACCATCAATTTCATCACCATATTCATCAACAACTCTACCACTTTTTATAAATTGAAACAACTCTTCTTTATTTGAATAGTATTTGTTTTCATTGAAATTCCACAGAAATTTCCAACCCATACTTCTTTTACCCAAATGTATTGAAGTGTTTTCAGTAAAAATATCCCAAGGAGAATATCTATCAAAACCTCTTTCTATACTCCCGAATCTAGATTCAACCATAGATGGCGTAAGTTCTAAGTTATTAATATCTTCTATCAACTTAGTTTTTCTTTGTTCCATTTCTTGAACACTTGGTATTCTGTAGTAATTTGTTCCCATTGGTATATCGTTTTGTTGTCTTACAAAAATAAAAAAACCCATTCTAATATCAAAATTAAAATGGGTTTATTTTAAATAATTTTTATTAAGATGTTCTAAAAGACCAGTCGATTTCCCACTCTCTTTGTCCACAACCATAACCTGTGTCGAAATAGATACCAACCATACTACATAAATGTTCGATTTCACGAACCTTACCTAAATCACCTTCCCTTTGAATCCCCAAAGAAATTGTCTTCCACTCGGTTGAAGGTAATCTGTTTAGTTTGTTGTATTTTTCTATTGTGTCGGGAGTTGGAACTGAATCTCTGAATGATATTTCTATTCCTTGTTCTTTTAGTTCATCAACTTTCTTCATAAGAAAGTCATAAGCTTCACTGATATTCATTTTTTTTTAAAATTTCTATTAAACTATCTAAATTACTACTATTAAAAAAATGTTTTTCAAATCCTTCTTTTTCGAAATGTATAAATAACAAAACCTCATCTTGTGGAAAAACATCCAAAACAATTTTTCCATTACCGAAACTGAAGTTTACTTGTAATTCATCATCAAAATTAATTTGTGTACCATACTCCTCTTTTAGGAATGGTTTGATTTTATTCCAAACTTCAAGTTGAAACTTCGTTAATTTGTGTATCATGCTTTTCTGTTATTTCTAATTCGTAAAGCTAAAATTATAAAAAGGGATGTAAGAATGCTTGCCATAATAATGTTGTAGGTATCCATAAATATTATAATTTATTGAAATCTTCTCGCATTTTAGAGAGTTGATTTTCAGTAGTTTTTCTTTCATTGTCTAAGATTGTTTTAATAAACACATCATCATCCAATCTAATAAAACGATTGATATTGAACTTACAAGTGGAAATTCCTTTTATCTCCATCTCTAACCTTTTTGAATCGATTAAGTTTTGTATTGTTGATAACCTAAACTCCAACTTAACTATTTCTTCTTTCAGTTTTTTTATCTCATTGTATCTTTCCTCTGTCATAATTTTTTATACTAATTGTAAGATATTTTCTTCACAAAACCAATAGGGAACATCACGATTTTTCCAAGATACAAAATCTTTTTTTGCCCCCAAATAGTAGTTCCTATATGATTGGATGACATCCTTAACCTTATACTCATCAGGCATTGCTTTTGGTGGTTCGGTAAAGTCCTTATCTTTTACATTGATAGGATTCATCACACACCACTCTATTACATCTTGAGATTTATGTCTCTTACCATAACGATAAGTGTATTCTTTACACAATTCCAACCCCAATTCACATAGGTATAGATAGTTAGATAAAGATTCTCTAACCCATATTGAACAGGGGTGGTTTTTGTGTGAAATTTTATAAGGAATATCCAATTTGGAATTGGTCACATGGTGTGCCCCACATAACAACTGAGCTGTTTCCAAAATCATTTTTACGACATGTTTGTCACAATGGTATTTAGCACATTTGACAACATCATAATCCAAAAAAAAGATATTCATTATTTTTCTTTAATGGTGAACGGATGAACTTTCAATCTCGCAGTTTGTTCCTTATCCATATGTTTCAAGAAACCATTAATATAATTAACAATATTAGCAGCTCCAACAGGATTGGCAGAGTGAACATATATTTGAGGGAAAGGACTTGTAAAATTGTCCATATAGTGACCAACCAACCATTTTGCGGCATCATATCCAGTTTTTTCTTCAATGTTGTCATAATCTAATATCCCTTTTTTAATTACATTTCTAAAATATTCCTCAACAGCAGTATCACCCAAATCGTGGTCAAATGAAATTACATCAATATTGTCCAAACCAAGTTCGTTAATCTTCTTGATGAAAGCACCATAGTTTCTAACAACAATCCAATCTTTGTCATCAGGAGTTCTTTCATCATCCAAATAGATTTTATATTTCATAGACCAGTTTTTTGTTTTTACGAGAATATTGTTTGGAACTTTTATGAACTTTAGTCACAGCTGAAAAACCATGGGGGTTCTTCTCTAAATATACCAATCGCGCACCATTTCCTATGGCATTGATTGTTATTTGGACTTTATTTTTCGTTTTCATAATATTCTATGTTTGTCCAACAAATATAAAAACAATTTTCTATTCGTACAATTTTTTTCGAACAAATTCTCCTAAATCAGCATCATTTGGATGATTCAATATTTCTTCCCTCTTTACACAATAAATCTGTTTTGATGGTAAATCATTTGCATCTATTTGATAAAAATCAACTAACTCAATAACTCTCATCAATTTGTGTGTGGTCTCACCAGTATCCCCCCATTCACTTATAACATGATATTTTTGTTCCCAACCTGAGGGGAGTATTTTAACTGAGAAAGGTTCAGCTTCACCATGTGGAAATATGGTGGTAATATTTGGTCTTTTTTTAACTACGAGATTCTTATTTTTCATTGAAAAAATGTTTTGATATTAGATAAGAAAATATAAGAATTATAATCTCACAGGTCAACAAGAAACAAATGGAAGTGTCCGCACACGAGTGATTCATAATTATACTTTTTACTTCCTCAAATTCGAATATATTGAATGTACTAAAATGATAAGCCCCTAACATATAAAACATTAGGTTTAATACTAAAACAACACCGATTTTCATTTGAAATATAATTTTTAAGGTAAGTGAATCAATCTCTGTTTCTCATATGAATTGGTAACATCCTATGCGTAGCAACCTTTTTTTTGAGATTTGGGCTTTTCATTTTGTGTCTCAAACTTGCTTGTGGATATGAATGACAGGCAGGTCTTTGAAAGACAACACAAGAGGAAAGTGTTAAAAATAAAAATAGTATTAATATCTTTTTCATTATAATAAATATCCTACATATCAGTATCCAAAAAACCCAACAAATAAAATATTAATAACACAATTATAAAAATATAAAACATAACTTTTTTTTAGTACCCAAGGTGGGAGTCGAACCCACAAGTCATTATGACAATTGTTCCTAAGACAATTGCGTTTACCAATTCCGCCACTCAGGTGGTAATATGTTCAACTTATCTGGGAACCTAACAGAAACCATAGACACCGGCCGAAGCAAGGCGTGAGGTTTCAAAAAGACAAGGGGGTCGAACCTTAAATGACACATACCAGTTTTCTCTATGTGTCATAGTAATTGGGGGGCGTTAGACACCAAATCCAACTTTAACGAGATATACCAAACCTAATACAATTAAAGCCAACATTGTACCAGCAAACATCTGTAAAGAGAACTTCATTTGTTCTTCACTTTTTCCTTGATTCTTGTTTTCCATCATAAAAATTTTTGAAAATCCATAAAATGTTTGTCCACCCACATTTTACCTGTTACTTGAGTTGGATGTTCTCGTTTACTTTGGTCAAAAATTTCAACCATCGTTTTTCTTTCATTATCTAACTCATCCCAAAGATAAGATATCGCCAAGTTTAATTTCCGTTTTTCCTCAGTACCAACCTCGGACTCTCTTACAAGTTTTTCTAACTTTGCTATAACATTTTGAATGGGGGTGTTTTTCATCACAACTTTAATTTTTTTAATTGTTAATGTCAAGTTCCAACTGACTCTCACTAAATATGTGCAACATTCCATTGTCGATTAATTCAGCAACAATTCTTGTGTCACCTGATGTGGTTTGAAATACCGCCACTACGATACCTGGGAACTTATACCCTTTTGGTTTGTAAACCTTGTCTCCTACTTTGAACTTCATTTTTTTCTATTTTAAATAATTAACATGTATTGAATGAAAACCCTCACTCCTATTTATTTTCAATTCCATCCTTGAACCAGTAACATAATCAACCCAAACATTTTCACTAACTTTAACATATGGTTCCAAATCTTTATAAGATTTGTTTAACATCTTGATTGGTCTGAAAACACTCCAATTTGCACAATATTCTACCCCATTACTTTCAACAAAAATGAACCCATAACTTTCCAATTGTTTCTCGTCCATATACACAATATCATAATAATAAGTAAAAATCTTTAATCCATCAATGAATTCGGTTTTGTGATTTGTACCTAGATTTTTTTCGATTTGTTGGGGAGATAAACCCAATTGTGTAAATGCTAAAAATGGTAAAAATAATAATAGAAATAAAATCGTTTTTTTCATAATTTTTGTTTTGTACACCCATTTGGATTCGAACCAAAGACCTACTGCTTAGAAGGCAGTTGCTCTATCCAGCTGAGCTATGGGTGCATAATTTCCCCACCTTGAGATTACTGGTGAGTAGTTATTTCGGTTTTTATGCTATTCAAAAAACCTGTTGGGCATCCCCACTGAAAAAAGTCACACATACGAAGGAGGGGGTGTGCTGCCGCCTTTAACCCTAAGAATCGGCATTCCGTTGTCCGATTTGAACGAGTTCATTGTTAAATGAGTCTTGAACCAAAGACTGCTGAGTATCTCTTACTCATTGTGGTCAGGACAGGATTCGAACCTATAAAATTATAAAGGGGTTTCGACCTTACTTATTCTATTTTAGCGTCTACCAATTCCGCCACCTGACTATATTTTAATTCAAAGCGTCAATTTCCATACAATACAAACCGAACTCTTGTATTTCATCACCATATCTATATCTGTAAGTACCCTCATATATGTCAGGATAACTACTATCATAAGGAAAATAACCCAAATATTCAACATCCTTGTCTTCAAAGTAGGGTGGTAATCCCATATACTCATCCAAGAGTTGTTTCACTTTTTCAAGTGTCGTTGCAGTTAAGACAGGTATCTTATCTTCTCTATCATTTACAAAATAAATTAACGCCATAGTAGTAAGTTTTAAAAAGTTTCTGGTTTTTCTATTCCAAACCTTAAAGTCAGGCAACATTCGAAGTGTCAGCCACTACTTGTGAATTGTTAGGTGTCACAACCATTAGAAATATTTTCTTGATGCCCATTCATATGTATAAAACTCAGGAGAATTACCATTAGGTAGAGATAAAAACATAAAACCATTGTAGGTATTAGATTTATGTAAGATATGTTCAATCATTGTAATAACCCCCATTTTTTCATCCAAAGTTATGTTGGAGTCACTAAGTACCAAGTTAGCATAATCTTTTATTTCTTGAACTTTGATTGTCTTTCTTTCTTTTGCCATTGTGTTTCCGTTTTAGTGTTCACAAATATAGAAATAGATTTTTAATTACACAACAATGAGGTCTCTTTTTTTTCAATTCTTGTTCTCGCAATTTCACAATATTCCTCTGAGATATCAATACCTATGTATTTCCTATTCAATAAATTAGCTGCAACACAACTTGAACCTGAACCAACCATAGGGTCTAATACAATATCCCCCTCTTGAGTAAAACACTTTATTATGTCGAATGGAATTTTATCAGGAAATGGTGCGGGGTGTTGTCTTTTTATCCTATTTTTATCACCACCATTTGCATAATCCCATATAGTTCCACGACACTTCATATCATTTATCAAAAACTTAGATGATGGAATCGTTTTACCATCCTTATTTCGATTAGCCCCACCTGTCAAAGTTTTTCCACCATGTTTAGAAGGTATTTTTAAGTCCTCTTTGTTGAAATAATTAGGTCGTTTACCTTTTATAAAAATATGAATATATTCGTGGTCAACTCTAAATCTTTTAGACCACCAACCACCATCTTTTCCTTGCTTCTTATAAATTACAGTTTCGAATAAACCAAAACCAATTTCATCACACCATTGAATGGCTGTTCTAAAAGATGTCAAACTTTTGTGACCATCCAAAGTTTGGTCTTGGATTACCATAGCAACAATTCCCCCATCAACAAGTGTTCTAAATAACTCAGTACCAATCTTTTTCAAATCCATATGATAACCATTATATTCCCTTAGTCCATCATATGGGGGCGAAAAAACAACTAAATTGATACTATTATCAGGTAATTTACTCAGTTCTATTTGACAATCACCACAAATTATTTTGTTAACTTCCATTTACTAATCTTTTTTTTTTATTGTTTGAACACACCTCGTTGTTCAGATAAACTCATATTACAATGTCCACATAACCAAGAAACAAACTCATGTGTTTCATCATTGTGATGTCTATGCCAATTACCATGCCACTCTCTTTCACATCCTTGACAAGTATCTCCTGATTTCGGTTTTTTAGGAATCAGACCTGATTTATTTGCGTCATTTAGAATTTTTGTTCGTTTCTTATTCTGTAAATCAGAACAAGAATTACAAAGAGCATTACTACGCATCAAAAAACCTTCTTTGTCAACCCTTGCCAAATAAAAACTAAATTTAGAAGAGTGTTTTTTTTCACCACAAGCTCTACACTTATATTTGTCATTATTTTCTGTTTCAGGTAAACCAAAAGTCAAACAAATACCAATAGGTAAATTTTCATTTTCAGTCAATTTCTTGTAAATTTTATTGTTTGATTCTGAATCAAGTATTCCCTTGTCATATGAAGAAGAACGATTATTTATTTCATCCAATAACTCCTTGATTGTATATTTGTTGAGACACATAGTATAATTTTTTTTGATTTCTATACAAATATAGAAATAGATTTTTAATTACACAACCTTTGATGAATATTTTTGAGAAAAATATTTGAT